>Ga0268276_1000046_pt1 | contig 138727 bp, 134 predicted proteins | sample saktaG_4_FD_190145 | JGI IMG/M metagenome (GOLD analysis project Ga0268276, IMG submission 190145) | Saline water microbial communities from Sakinaw Lake, British Columbia, Canada - sak_2010_1_5_45m | ecosystem: Environmental > Aquatic > Non-marine Saline and Alkaline > Saline ... | reverse complement strand
CTTCCCGTTATTTCAGGCGGATTTCGGTAGAGGCCGGCTTGCTGCTGAAGGATCAATCTGTTCTTATATCGTTTTGTAAACATGAAAAGACCTCTCTATAGTGTTTTTGTAATATTTCTTTTTTAAAGAAATCACAGTAATCGACCGTTCCATATAAAAAGTCCCCCTCGATATGGGTTTCATCTCCTTTTTTAGCCTCGACTTTATAGGCAAAGGCGGCATCGCTCCGGTTTGCAAGTGTCCCGTAGAGAAGATATTGGCCATCCATGGACTCTCCCGCGGATACCCTGCAGCGTGTTATTTTCAGCAGAAATGCATGTCTTTCAAAACTTGTGAGAAATCGAACGTGGTATGCCCCCAACTGAGCAAGAGATTCAACCAGTAAATAGACGGGGGCAGTCACAAAATTTTTGGCGCCGATTATGTGTGTCTCTCCGGTTTCGGTAATTTTGTCAATGAGCACAAAACCTGGGAGACCGGTATTTACTGTTATTTTATTTATATCGTTCACTGCAAACTCACACCTTCTTTACTATCAAAGCACTGTTATGGCCGCCGAAGCCGAAGTTTTCCACCACTATTGTCTTGGGGGAACAGGTCTTTCCCTTCTGGACAAAATTGACCTTGGGATGGCAGGGATCTTCCAAGTTTCTTATCTCGGGGAGATAATCGTTTTGCATGCAGATTAGAGATATGGCCAGCTCCAGAGCGCCACAGGCAGCCGATATATGCCCGATCCATGATTTCAGCGCAATGACGTAAGGTGACTGCCTGCCATAGATGCGATTTATCATATTCGCTTCCATCGCATCATTGAGAAGCGTACCGGTTCCATGAGCAGAGACAGCATCAACCTGATCCGGGGAAATTCCCGCCTCATGAAATGCCATGCGTACCGCTGTTTCTCCCCATTTTCCATCAGGGTCCGGAGCGGTCATGGCGTGACCATCAATCGAGCTTCCGAAACCGGAGATTTCACCATATATTTTTCCTCCGCGTCTTTGTGCGTGACTCAGCTCTTCAAGGAGGAAAAAAGCACCTCCCTCCCCGGGAACAAACCCGGCTCTTTTACTGTCAAAGGGCCGGCTTGCACCTTGAGGATCACCATCTCCGGCAAAAAGAGCATACGCTTTTTTGTAGGCGAGAAGTCCTCCGGAACTTAAACGGGAATCACCTCCACCGGCAAATGCCATATTCAGGTACCCGTCCTTTATCTTTCGGAAGGCTTCACCTATGGCCTGTAGCGAAGCAGCACACGCAGCGGTCGATACAAGATTCTCTCCGTGAATTCCTGTCAATCTGGCAATAGAAGAAGCGGCAGTATTAGGCAGGAACTTTAAAATCCAGAGAGCCATGAGATCCTTCCGGTCCAGTTTTCCTCCCTGGATTTTAGGAAACTCCCCACCGATGTCGAGGTTGGGACCGGCTCCCGTGAACAGACCGGCCTTCCCCAGCAGTTCTTCGCCGATTCCTGCGTTTTTCACAGCCTCCATCGCTGATGCCGTTGAGAACTGCGCGCCCCTGTTCAGATAACGTCTGTCTTTAAACGGGCCGGTAAATTTTTTGATATCAAAGTCCCCTACGGGACAGGTAACCACACTGTCATCGAAAGAGGACCTTTTAAACGCAACTTTCCCATTTTTCAGATTGTCAATTATCTGCCCCGGCGTAAAACCAAGAGAAGAAATAACTCCGATCGATGTAATGACAACTCTTCTCGCCATTGTTAAATCTCACGACAGATATCGGCAACGTTTATTCTTTCGGGTGCATGTGGTTGTTCATCCGGGAAGCCAACGGTAACAAAGCATTTAATCTTTACATCTTTTATTCCGAGGATCTTTTCCACATCCCGGCAAAATATAAAAGGTGCCGTCATGATACACGCACCAAGACCAAGTTCTTCTCCCTTGAGGAGAAATCCCTTTACGGCGAGACCCACTGTGATGTCTATATCGGTATCACCTCTGCCACTTTCTTTATTTGTCCCGGCCCGGGGCAATTTCCCCGAAGAACCCCGCGCTGGAGGAACCACCCCCACAGCAAAAAGAACAGGTGCATCAAACATAAATGTTGAGAATCGCCAGGACAAATTGACCCGGTTCTTCAGTTTATTCGGAGTGCTGCTTTTCTGCGCGCTTTGCAAAAGAGTTTTTTGCCCATCAGCCATAGCCCGGTAAAGATTATCCCTGCTCTCGTGGGAGGCAATTTTGATAAATCTGACCGGCTGGCTGTTTTTGGGAGAAGGCGCCATCGCGGCGCAGTGAATCATAGATTCAATCCACTCCGCCGGGGGAATATCGCTTCGATATTTTCTTATGCTTCTCCTTTTGCCGATTAGTTCATCTAAAGATGACATGGGTCTTTAGTTCCTTTTACATCGCCATGACACATAACTGATTAAATCCTTTACCTTGAGCGTGGGACCGCCTTCGAGATCCGATATGATCTCTTCCACCCTCTTTTCAGTAAGAAAAGGAAATTTGCGGATGAGGTATTGCACGGTATCGCTCCCCTGCTCTTCTGCCTCGGTCATGTAAAATCTGAATGTCCTGAGAAAGAGTTCATCGTCTTTAACTTCTATATTAAATTTTGAGTTCAACGCCACGGCAAGCTCTAAAAGATCAATCGATTCTGCATCCAGCTCTCTTACAACGTAGGTTTCAGGTGTAATCTCCTGATTTTCTATATCGAGGATTGCCGCCAGTATTCCCTGAATTTTATGTAAAATTTCCATTCCAATACCTTTCATTTTTCTATTTTCCTGCCGTTAGCCCGCCATCCAGAGAAATTTCGGTCGCGTTAAAACCAGCGGCGCTATCGGAGAGAAAAAAGAGGATCGTTTCCGCCACCTCGGCTGCGGTAAGAGCCCTTTTGATAGGCACCATCTTGAGAATTTCCTCCCCTCTGGCTTGCATATACGTTTTTCCCCGCCCCGCGTCAATATAGCCGGGGCGCAGTGTCACGGCGGTAACACCGTGCTCTCCCAATTCGAGCCCCAGATTTCTGTAAAGTGCCTCCGAAGCGAGTTTGGCAGCCGCATAAAAACCCTGACCGGGGTTGGGCCTGTCCGCAGCCGATGAAGAGACAAAAACAAGACGCCCCCTTCTCTTTTTCAGCATCAACCTGGATGCCCTCTTCAGGATTTCCGCACGAAAAGAAATGTTCGCATCAAAATAGCGGTGGATGGTATCTTCGTCTGCAGACGCTACATAGCTTTCAAAATCCCCCTGGGCGAAATCTACCAGAAAATCAATGTCGTCAACGATCTGTTCAAACAGGGAATCCAGGGAATCACGGTCGCCGAGGTTGAGATAAAAAGAGCGGTATTTGTCCCTGAAAGACTCCAGCTTCTCTGATATGTGTCTCTTTCCTTTTTCGTTTCTATAGGTCAGAATCGGAACGAGAGACGCTTTTATCATACATTCGGCAAGATTTATGGCAAGCTCGCAACTGCCACCAAGAATCAGGGCACTGTTGCCGGAAAAATTTAGTTTCATCTTTTAAAAACTCCTGTAACCAGCGTTTTGTCTCCCTGGTAAAGCCGGCACTTTAATCGATCTGGTAGAAGCTCCAACGTGAAGGGATACTCACCGGGAGGAACGAATTCTCGAAACCTGAAATTTTCTATCGTCAGGCAATCCGCAACAAACCCTATCTTTTTCCCTGCCTCTGAGAATGCACTGACTATCAGACTGCCCGGAACGACGGGACTTCCAGGGAAATGATCCTCGTAGATCCTGTCGGCCGGATCGAAGTAAAACGTTCCTTTTATGTGCATGAGGTGTCCTTATTAGTAGGCGGTAAGGAGTAAAAAGTACTGCCTACTGCCTACCGCTTACTGCTTACTGCCTATTCTTCCGTAACCGCCCTGGTTGACCTGTATACGGCATCGCAGAGTTTATCCAGCTGATCTACTGAAATGCCGAGCGGGGGCATCAGGACAATCACATCCCCGAGGGGGCGAATTATTACCCCGTGTTTTCTCGCCTCCATTATCACTCTGTGGCCGATCTTCTCTTTGGGTAGATACGGTTCTTTCGACTCTTTATCAGCCACAAGCTCTATCCCCACCATAAATCCACGCTGACGTATTTCGCCCACGTGATCCAGTGATACGAATGGCTTCAAATTGTTTGTCAGGTGTTCGATTTTCCCCTGAAGGTTCTCCAATATCCTCTCTTCTTCAAAGATCTCCATATTAGCCAGAGAAACTGCACAGGCCAGCGGATTTCCCGTATACGTATGTCCATGGAAGAAGGTCTTGAATTCGTCATAATCCCCTAAAAATCCGCGGTAGATCTCTTCGCTGGTGAGAGTTGCTGCCAGAGGCAAATAACCTCCCGAAATCCCCTTGGCCATGGTCATTATGTCCGGCATCACCCCTTCATGCTCGCAGGCAAACATTTTACCGGTCCTCCCGAAACCAACTGCTATTTCATCGGCAATCATTATAATATTGTGTTTGGTGCATAGTTCCCTGACCTTTTTTAAATAACCCGGAGGTTGAACCAGCATACCCGCGGCCCCTTGAACCAGAGGTTCAATCACGAAGGCGGCAACCTCATGGCAGTGTACCTCTATCGTCTCTTCCAGATTTTTGAAACATTCAAAATCACAGGAATCCTGATTCCTTCCGAACGGACATCGATAACAGTACGGCGATTCGACATGGATGGAGGGGAAAAGAAGGGATTTATATGTAGCGTGGAAAAGATCGATCCCCCCAATACTCACCGAACCTATGGTATCTCCGTGATATGCATTTACGAGTGAAATAAATTTAGTTTTATTCGGATCACCCGTATCTGCCTGATGATGATACTGAAAGGCTATTTTGAGGGCAATCTCAACGGCGGTGGAACCGCTGTCTGAATAGAAAACCTTGGTAAGCCCCTTCGGTGTAATTTCGACCAATTTTTTTGCGCATTCGATGGCAGGAATATTAGAAAGTCCCAGCAGTGTAGAATGAGCGATCATGTCCAGTTGCTTTTTTATAGCAGTATCCAGCTTTTCTTTCCTGTGTCCGTGTACACTGGTCCAGAGAGAGGAGATGCCGTCTATATATTCATTTCCGTAGATATCCTTCAATATGCATCCATTCCCCTCTTCAATTATAAGAGGGGTTTCCTTCGCATAGTCGCGCATCTGGGTAAAGGGATGCCAGATATATTTTTTGTCATCAATTTCCAGCTGTCTGTTCCGTTCGGTCGTTGCTTCCATTTTAAATAAGCCCCATCTCCTTAAGCATATTAATATCCATTTCGGCATTTCTACCCTGCGTGGTAAGGTAGTCTCCTATCATCAACCCGTTTGCACCCGCCATAAATGTCCATGACTGATAATCCTGGAGAGTTACCTCTCTTCCACCGCATATGGTGATGTCCTTTCCGGGATTTATAAACCTGAAAAGGGCGATGCACTTCAATGCTTCCATGGGCGACAGCAAAGGCATACTTTCCATTCTGGTGCCGGTAACGGGATTGAGAAAATTTATTGGTATTATGTCGACGTCCAGTTCCTTAAGTGTAAAGGCCAGTTCGACGCGCTGCTCCCACGTCTCACCCAGCCCTAAAATACCCCCGCAGCAGGCCTTAAGGCCGGCTGATTGGACGAACTTGACCGTCTGAATATCTTCATCATAGTCATGGGTTGTGCAGATCCGGTCGAAATGGCTTCGTGCGGTTTCCAGGTTGTGATGATAGGTTGAGATTCCGTTCTCTTTCAGTTGTCTTGCCATCGGTTCGGTCAGCATGCCCAGTGAGGCGCAAAGAAGAAGGTCGGTTTTTTTCTTAATGGTTGTTGCTGCCCGGCTGATCGTTTCAATTTCCTCGTCTGTGAGCATGTAGCCACTGGTTACCATCGAATATTTTGTGGCACCTGCCTCGAACATACGGAGCGCGTTATTTACAAGTTTTTCCTCACTTAATAGGGGGTATGTATCAATTTTGGTTTTATGATGTGCCGATTGAGCACAGAAGGCGCAGTTTTCAGAACAAAAACCGGATTTGGCATTTATTATGGAGCATGTGAAAACACTATTTTTTTTGTATTTATTTCTGATCTTATTGGCACACATTATCAGGTCGATGGTATCTTCAACAGGAAGTACGGAAAGTTCACAGGCCTCTTCATAAGAGATGGATTTTTCGGCATCTTCCATAATTTTTTCAGTTATGGTAATTATCTTTTTGTTGAACATGATTTTTATCCTTTAGCTGTTTGTATTTACATCTTCCGACTCCGGGAGCGCTCTTATATCAAAGAGAGCAACATATGTCAACCGCAATTAAATTACAGGTTGACAATGATGCACGTACATGGTGTATTGGGGCATGACTACAAAAGAGCAATTGTTATCATACCTGAAAAAGGAAATGGGAAACTGGGTTTCAGGCGAGTCGCTGAGCAACAAGCTGGCGGTCAGCCGAGCTGCTGTTTGGAAACATATCAATAAACTAAAAGAAGCGGGCTATCGTATAGAGTCCTCTCCTAAAAAAGGGTATCTTTTGAGTAAGATTTCCGATCTGCTATTACCGGCTGAGATTGAGGAAGGACTTGATACCAGGGTCTTCGGGAAAGGGAATATTGTCTACCTTAATGAAATAGATTCAACCAATATAAAGGCAAAAGAGTTGGCAGCTATGGGCGCACCTGAAGGGACTGTAGTCGTCGCGGAGAAACAGACGAACGGAAAGGGAAGAAGAGGTCGAAGCTGGTTTTCACCTTCGGGTGATGGAATCTATGCTTCCCTTATCTTGAGGCCGGCCATGTCCCCGATCGAGTTACCGAGAATCACCCTGATGACAGCAGTTGCGGTATCAGAGGCACTGCTCTCACTTACCCAGTTAAAAATCAGGATCAAGTGGCCCAACGATATCCTCGTGAACGGGAAAAAGATAGCCGGTATCCTTACAGAAATCAGTACGGAAATGGATGAGGTGGACTATATCATCGTTGGTCTCGGACTGAATGTTAACACGCCATCTGAAAGTTTTCCCAAGGAGATAAAAGGAGAGGCTACATCAATTTTAATGGAAACGGGAAGACACTTTCCCAGAGCCCCGATTGTCCGTGAATATCTTCGATGGTATGAAAAGTATTACGGGATGTTTAAAAAAAGAGGGTTTGAATCCATTATGCACCGGTGGAAGGAACTTGCCGATATCACCGGAGAGCAGATTATGGTTGACGTACTCGGTGATAAGTATGTCGGGGAGGTCCTCGATGTTGGCAATGATGGTGTCTTGCTCCTGATGGATAATGAGGGGAATACTCACAGGATATTTTCGGGGGACGTGCAGATAATGGGGGTACGACCATAAAATACACCCCGGTAAACGCAGGCCGCTCCCGTAGATATTTTTTGCCATAAATTTGCGAGTACCGAACAAGATTGCGAACCTGACTTAAAAAGTTTCCTGGAATGTTTTTCCGTTTTTTCTTGAGTTTTAGATAGTTATTCTCTAATATACATAACCAAAACACATATTGGAAAAAGGGTGTAAGAATATTAGAATTTCTGGGGAGTAAAAAGGGACATCCATAAATAAGCGAATAATTGAAGCTCCCCGCAACAAGTTGCGGAGAATCTCCGACTGTTAAGGAAGATTGTTATTTTTATTCGCTCGCTAACCCCGCCGCAAGCAGCGGGGAACGAAGTAATTCGAAGAATAATGCGCTCGCTGTTCAGTTCATTATAACAACTGACACCTATCCTCGTTAGCAGTCTTTTCTCCTCTCAAGTTATTTACTTATTTACGGACGCCATGTACGCCGGACGTCCCCATGTACGCCCTGACTTCTCCGTTAGCCTATTAAAGGAGCAAACAAAATGGGTGATAAAGATTGGTATTGGGATTGGATAAAGCATGAGGGAAATGTATTCAATGCAAGAGGCAATTTCTTTCTAGTTGCTGAATCTATGTTATTACTTGCTGTGACTGCTCTGGCATCCAGTTCCTCCAAACCATTATCTTTGCTCCTTTTTATTTATATAGCTGGTGCCTTTGTAACTTTAATATGGCTTTACGTAAATGGAAAGCACAGGAAAACACAAACTATAATAGTACAAAAGCTCGAAGATTCCGACGGCCGTTACAAGGATATAAAAGTTAAAAGTAGAGAATGCCCTTGGTGTATTGCAAATCATACGATGATGGGTTTTATATTACCTTTAGGGCTCTTAGCCCTTTGGATTACACTCTTGATTTGGTTTAGAAAATTCTAAGGCTAACATAGGCCTGCTGCGGACTCGGTTCCCTTGTCGCAGAGGTCGGGCGTTAGGCATAGGAGATATCGAATGGACTGGGAGATGATCACGGTATTTTCAATCATGTCTATCGTATTCGGTGGCTTGATGGGCTTAATGTCCAAAAGCCTTATCGAAGGTTTATTCTTTATCCTATTGTTCATGGGATTGGTTGTAACAGCCGCTCTAGTATTAATTACTGGATATGATGGTATATTCGTGTGGATTGCAGGCCCCTTGCTCACATTATCACCATTCTACATCATCATAAAGTTTAAATACCCCGAAAAACTTTCAGAATTAAACAAGAAGCTGAAGCCAAGTAAGTAGGGTAGATTAGGGTATAGGGTCGGACCAAGCTAACCAAATTGGAATAAAGAGAAAAATATAGCAATAAACGTCTCATATTAATCTTACAACGTCAATTTTGAGCTATAAATTGGCGATTTAAGAGGCACACCATGCCGAGAGCGAATCGTCTAATTCTTATTCGGTCAATTTTGATGCTAAAAATGATGTTGTAAGGCCTAAAACATGTATTTATGGGATGGTATCGTTTAAATATCAACACGATAGCTTGGTCTGACCCCATTTAAAACCATTTAAAACAGGTATGATAAAAAACTTGACGTCGGTACAAAAGGGGAGACAGTATAGCTTATATTGCCTTCAAAGGTGAGATAGAACAACAGAGGTGCTAATATGAAGAAATATATATTCATCATATGTCTTGTGTTAATTTTCATCCCAAACATTTCCCCGGCCGAGACCGAAACAATCTTTGCCGACCATAAGTTTGTAATGGGCGACAATGATTCTAAAAACGATGCCCGGCGAATGTGCCTTCTTGAAGCAAAGCGTAAGGTGCTGGAAAGGGCAGGAACATTCATAGAGAGCCACACCAAGGTAAAAAACTACCAACTGGCCAAAGATGAAATATCTGCGTATTCTGCCGCGTTATTAAAAATCGACACAGTTAAAGAGAAGTGGGAACGTGCCGGGGACAACCAGGCCGTTTTAATGACCGTAAAGGCCGAAGTCGATACCGGGCTAATAGAAAAACGGTTGCTTGAAATAAAGCAGGACGCTTCCTTACAGAATAAACTTCAAGAGCAGCAACGCCAGCTAAGAAAAATGGAGCAGAAGATAGATGTGTTGCAAAAACAGCTTATATCAACAGATCAATCACACGCTCTTCCCCTGAGAAAAGAAAGAATAACAACATTTAAGGAAATTGCCAAAATCGAGGAAAGATATAAAGAGGTCATGGCTGCAATTAACGCCCGAAAGGCCGTAACCATTAAATTGGGCAAAAAGATTGTGAAATATGTCGAAATAGGCATGACGCGCAAGGAAGTTGAATATATATTGGGAAAACCAGATCGCAAAATAACGGGAAACGCGAGATATGATTGTGTCGGATATGGAAATTTCGTAATAGGTTTTTCTGATCCGCGTTATTCTTCGGCTGATGTAGTAGAAATCATTTACTTTAAACAGCGTGATGGTTCCTCTGAGGTTATTAATAAATGGGGAGAAAATAAGGTGCCAATAGGGCGAATCACCAAAGAAGACTTTAAAGAAAACGAGCCCCCGGGACTTACTTTGGAAGATCTTAAAAAATAGAGAAAGACTTAAAAAAAGTCATTAATTTTATGTACTGGACAGCTTTTATAATAATAGGAATCTTTATAGTCACGCCTGCCGTCCTTCTATACCACTATTCCATTACCGGCCTTGGCACATATCTTTTACTTGCCTTTGGCATTCTTATCTTCCTCCCCAGATTCATTAACCATATAAAGAAATAAAAACCGCCCATGTTTAACCTCCTACCACCGCCCGGGCACATGGGTGTGGCTAAAGAAAATCGTTAAAAATGACAAGACAATTATGCGAGATCTTCAGTTTCTGATACCAAATGCCCTACCCTCTTTAAATCCCTTGACAAAAAAAATTTTAAGCCATATGGTTATCGGTCTTTTGAAACACCCGAAATATAAAAAGGAGAGCACATTATAATATGAAAATTGGACTGATCGGCTTGCCCAATTCGGGGAAGACGACAATTTTTAACGCACTTACTAAAATGGAGGCCCACGTCACCGCATACTCCGACGCAAAGGCGGAACCGAATGTGGCCGTCGTCGAGGTGGACGACGAGCGGTTGATCCGCCTCACCGATATGTACATGCCGAAGAAGACCACCGGCGCTACCATTGAAATGATCGATTTCCCCGGCCTGAAGGAAGGTTCCGCAAAGAACGGTTCTTTTTCAGGAAGCTCCATGGAATGGATCAAAAATACGGATGCCCTGGCCCTGGTGGTGCGCAACTTTAATGATGACCTGACGGGAGATCCCACGCCGCTTGGCGACATTGACGAAATCGATACGGAACTTCTCCTCGCCGATCTCATAATCGTGGAAAACAGACTTGAGAGGCTTGAATGGTTTCAGAAACGGGGGCAAAAAACGAATGTGCTTGCACTGGAAGAAAAAGCCCTCCGAAAAGTCGCGGAGCAACTCAACAACAATCAACCCATCCGGGACCTTAAGCTCGACGAAGATGAAGATAAAACAATACGCGGTTTTCAATTTCTCACGAAAAAACCGTTTCTTGTTATCCTGAACTCGGACGAAGCCGTTTTTGGACAAAACAATGATGTCATGGCCAAAATCGAATCGCGGTACAACGTCATCGAATTCGCCGGTCGTTTCGAAACGGAATTGTCCCACCTCAAAGATGAAGAGGCGAAATTGTTCATGGAAGATATTGGCATCAAAAAGTCGGCCAGGGAGAGATTATCACAATTCGCGTACAGGACGCTCGGGTACGTAAGCTTTTTTACCGTCGGTGAAGACGAAGTACGGGCATGGAGTATTCACGGAGGAGATACGGCGGTTAATGCGGCCGGTGCCATCCATTCCGATCTTGCACGGGGATTTATCCGTGCTGAATGTTTTACATACGACGATTTAATCGAATGCGGATCGGAAAAGGGGGTGCGGGCAAACGGCCACTTTCGTCTGGAAGGAAAGGATTATATCGTCCGGGACGGCGATGTTCTGAGCATTAGATTCAGCGTCTGACAGAGCAAGAAAAACAGAAAAAGGGGGAGAGAAAACCCTATAATGCGGAAACACAATTTCAGAAATATTGCAATTATTGCCCATGTCGATCACGGGAAGACGACGCTCGTCGACGGGATGCTAAGACAGAGCGGCACTTTCAGAGAACACCAGCTGGTGGTGGAGCGCGTCATGGATTCGATGGACCTCGAGAAAGAACGGGGGATCACGATCATGGCAAAAAATACGGCCATCTGGTACAAAGGCGTTAAGATAAATATAGTCGACACGCCAGGCCACGCTGATTTCGGTGGCGAAGTGGAGCGGAGCCTGACTATGGTCGACGGAGCGCTCCTGCTCGTCGACGCCAGTGAAGGCCCGCTGCCGCAGACACGCTTTGTTGTCAAGAAGGCCTTATCCAAACGGCTACCCATCATTGTGGTGATCAATAAAATCGATCGCAGCGACGCGAGAATCGAGGAGGTCGTGGATGAAGTCTACAACCTTTTTATCGATCTCGATGCCGGCGAGGAACAGATAGAATTTCCAATACTGTACACAAACGCCAAAACGGGCGTTGCACATTTAGCACCGGCTGACGATTCCACTGACTTGCGACCACTGTTTGAAGCGATTATCGCCACTATACCCGCACCCGAGGCAGATGATGACGAAGTCCCGCAGTTTCTTATAACAAATCTCGATTATGATTCTTATGTCGGGCAAGTCGCCATCGGCCGGCTGGCAAACGGCGTTCTGGAGATGAATAAAAATTATTCCCTGTGCGGAGCGGAGGAAGTTACGCCGGGGATAAAATTTTCTGCCCTGTACACCTTCGATGGGTTAAAAAGGATACAGGTTAACAGAGTGGAGGCGGGGGATATCGTTGCTGTTGCCGGTGTCGAACATATGACAATCGGCGATACGATCTCTTCAGTGGAAAACCCCTGCCCCTTGCCCCGCATTAATGTCGATGCGCCGACCGTTTCGATGATATTTTATGTTAACAACAGTCCTTCTGCCGGCACCGAAGGCAAATATCTGACATCGCGTCATCTTCGCGCCCGCCTTGAGAAAGAGACTCTTCGAAATGTCGCACTGAACATCAGGAACCTTTCCCGGAAGGATATGTTCGAAGTCTGCGGTCGCGGAGAGTTACAGATGGCCATTCTGATTGAAACGATACGCAGGGAAGGATATGAATTCATGGTATCCAAGCCGCAGGTAATAACAAAAGAGGAAAACGGAAAAGTACTTGAGCCGACTGAGAGGCTTTTGATTGATATTCCGGAAGAATTTATCGGTGTCGTTACGGAAAAACTGTCTGCACGTAAGGGGCGCATGACAAATCTGATCAACAAAGGCAGCGGGCGCGTCACGCTGGAGTTTGTCATACCATCACGGGGATTGATCGGTTTCCGCAGTCATTTTTTAACGGATACAAAAGGCGCTGGCGTTATGAATACGCTCTTTGAAGGATACGAACCCTGGTTCGGCCATATTCCTCAACGGGCCAACGGCGCCCTGGTAGCCGACAGAGTCGGGAGAGTCACAGCCTATGCAAGTCTGGCCATGGAGGACCGGGGGGAACTGCTTGTCGAGGTAAGAACGGACGTCTACGGCGGAATGATCATCGGTGAGCGAAACAGACCAGGTGACCTGAACGTAAATATCACCAAGGAAAAGCAATTGACGAACATGCGGAGTTCCACGTCGGAAGCCACGGTAACCTTGCGGCCGCCACGGCGCCTCTCACTCGATCAGTTCATCGAATTTATCGCCGAGGACGAACTGATTGAAGTAACCCCGCTAAACATCCGCCTGCGCAAAATGGACCTGGATAAAAACAGACGGCGGGCCAAATCGACCGCTTAGAAATCCTCAAAAATAGGGGTTGAACCCCTCTTGCACCGGTGGGCAGAACCACTTCCCAAATCGATTAGACTCCTTTAATCTTGACACGTAGTGATATTTTTCCTATAGTCCTGTGCGATAGTCATTTGATTTCCAGAGCAATTTTATAAAGATAAACCGGCAATTTTTGAGAATAAGGAGAGAAATATGAACAGGAAATTTTGGATACTGAGTTCTATTATCTTGTGGCTGATTGTTCCACTTCTGGCACAGGCTGCAGAGATGACCGGACGCGAGGTCATGAAAAAGCAAAAAGAATTGCATAAAGTACAAAGTGAAATTGGAAGCGAAATTATGCTCCTCGTAGACAAGGACGGAAGTAAGGAAAAGCGGCTGGTCAAACGATATGCAAAAGAAGTGGGCGATGATGTTCACCGTTATCTTATCGTGTTCCTTGATCCCGCCGATATCAAGGGGACAGCTCTCCTCACGTGGGAACAAAAAGAACGAGACAACGATCAATGGCTGTATCTTCCGGCACAGAAAAAAATGCAGCGCATTGCAAAGGGAAGCAAAAAAAATTACTTCATGGGTACAGACTTTACATATGAAGACATGGAACCGGAAGATCTTGATAACTTTAACTATAAGATTCTGCGTTCGGAAAAGCTGAATCAGGACAAGAAGGATTTAGATTGCTATGTGATTGAAGCAACTCCCTCCAATAAAGAAAAAAAGAAGGAAAGCGGTTATTCCAAACGGATTATGTGGATAGAAAAGAAACACTTATATACCCTTAAGGTAGAGTTCTACGATCGCAGAAGCAGATTACAAAAGGTTCAAACCAATCATGCCATGAAAAATGTTTCGGGAACTGTATGGCGTCCGGAAAAAACCCTGATGAGTCATCTGGGGAGAAAACATAAAACCCTTACTGGCATTAAGTCGAGAGAGATTAACACTTCTGTAAAGGATTCTGTCTTCACAGAACGCTTTATACTTTCCGGTAAGCACACACAGTAAGGAAAAGTGCCTAAAGTATATTAAAGTGCCTAAAATGCCTAAAGTTAATCCCGCCAGGGCGGGAGGATGCCATTTTATATATGCAGGTAGGTAGGTTTCTTAAGCCATCAATGCACAATTGGGGCACAATTGTGATGGACTCTAAGTAGTTTTGGGTTATCAATCAGCACGCCGTAGGCGTACCACAACTTTAGGCACTTTAAATACTTTAGCTCACTTTAGGCACTCATGTTCGTACCTAATGAGCCCTAATTTGATATTTTTCTTTGAGTTAAACTAATGCTGATGATCGGAGGTTCTGTCTATGCGTAAATTTATGCTGTGGAGCCAAGCTCACCCGTGGATTGTGATCGTTGGAATTGCCATCGTCACAATTTTAGCCTTATACGGCGCCCGCAACATAAGGATCGATGCTTCAACGGAAGGCATGATGATCCAGGGAGATCCCGCCCAATACTATTATCAAGAAACCCTGAAAAAGTTCGGAACGGACAATATCACCGTCATATTTATCCAGGACAAAAACCTTTTTACCCCTGAAAAGCTGAAACTGTTAGACGAACTGGTCTTCAAGTTCGAAGAATTACACGGAGTCAGTAAAGTTGAAAGTCTCTATTCCGTAACCAACTTCAAGGGAGTTAACGGGGCGCTTGAAACCAATCCCTTGATGGATTGGACCCCCGAAACGCAGGAAGAGGCTGACAGGGTAAAAGCAGACGCCCTCCGAAATCCCGTTTTTCTGAACAGCTTGATTTCAAAAGACGGTACTGCCACAGCAATAAACCTCTTTGTAGAGGGAGATCCTGATGACCCCGAATTTAATGTTAAGTTCTCCAGAGGGGTAGATGAAATCATAAAACCTTTCCAGAACCAGCTTGATACCATATTCCAGATTGGTCTTTCCTTCACCCGCCGTCTGATAAGTGATAACATTATAGGTGACACGGTCAAACTGGTGCCATTGTCAGCTTTTGTTCTGCTTATAACTTTGATTATATTCATGCGTTCGGCCAGCGGAGCCCTGTTGCCCATGCTCACGGCGGGCACAAGTATAGTCTGGACCGCCGGTTTTATGGCTCAGGTGAATATCCCTCTCAATGTGCTTACCGTCATCGTGCCGGCCCTTATAATTGTTGTAGGCTCAACAGAGGACATACATATCCTTTCCGAATATCTGGAAAGTGTAGAAGAAACGAATGGCAATAGAGATGAGGCTATCAGGATCATGTCGGGTAAAGTTGGCACGGCAGTGCTCCTCACCTCGTTGACAACTTTTATCGGTTTTCTTTCCATTACGTTAAACCAGATAACCCTGCTTAAACAATTCGGTATTGTGGCCGCCTTTGGTCTTTTCGTTAATCCTCTTATAACCTGTCTTCTCGCCCCGGTTTATCTCCATTTCTTCGGTTCCACAAAAGGTAAAGTGTCTGGAGAACACAAGACAAGTTTTGTAGACCGCTTTTTCAACACTCTGGCCAATAATATAATAAAAATTATTTACACTAATAAACGGCTGGTTCTTACTTTTTTTCTGGGTCTGGCTGTTATCATCGGATTTTTTACGTTGCAGGTCAATGTAGATAATGATCTTCTCGGCTATTTCAAAAAGAACTCGGCAATACGTAGCCGTAGCCGGATACTTCATAAAGATTTAGCGGGTGCTCAGACCTTTTTTATCCGTATAAACAGTGGTTTTCCCGATACTTTTAAGCAACCTGAAAACCTTGCTCAAATTGCTAAAATACAAAAATATATCTCCGAAAAAGGATGGTTCGACAAAACAAAGTCCCTGGCGGATGATATCTCACTCATACACAGAGAAATGAACAACGGCGATGAAAAATACTTCAAGCTGCCTGATTCAGCTGACCTTATTGCACAGTACCTCCTGTTCCTGCACAGGGATGAAATTTCCCGCTACGTCACTGCAGATTTCAGTGAGGCAAATATTCTGGTGAGACATAATATCAGTTCCTCCTACGAACTTGCCGAGGCACTCCGAGACCTTGAGGAACAAATTAAAAAAACTTTGAATCCCCATTTCTTGTGGGGACTTACCGGTGAAAACATTCTCATTAATACGGCGGCGGACAGTATGGCCGCAGGACAGGCAAAGTCTCTTTCCCTCGTTCTTGTTCTCATTTTTATTATTATGTCCATCTTATTTGTAAATGTTAAGGCTGGTGCACTTTCCCTCATCCCGAATCTGTTTCCCATCGTTATTAACTTCGGCATTATGGGTATTTTCGGAATTCCCCTAAATACCGGAACCGCCATGGTGGCGGCGATAGCCATTGGAATTGCAGTGGATGACACCATACATCTCATGAGCCGCTATAACACTGAGATGCGACTGCTGCAAAGTCAGGATAAAGCCGTTGATGTGTGTATGCACGCTGAAGTAAGACCGGTTATTTCAACATCTGTTGCTCTTGCTCTTGGATTTGCCGTTCTGGGTTTTTCCAATTTTGTTCCCGTCATAAGTTTCGGCCTCCTTTCATCAATGGTTATGATATTCGCCGTCATCGGTGATTTATTTATTACCCCTATTTTGCTCTCTTCAACTCAGCTTATGACTCTGTGGGATATGTTAGGCCTTCAGCTTCAAAAAGCTGTTATACAAAATGCGGCTTTGTTCCGGGATCTCAGACCCTGGCAAATGAAAAGAGTCGTTCTGCTGGGCAGGATGCTTACCACTCAGGCCGGGGAATTGGCCGTGGTACAGGGAGAAGAGGGATCGAGCATGTATCTCCTTCTCGAAGGCAGTGCCGAAGTTGTAACAAAGGATAAAAAAAACGGCAAGGATATTTTCCTTACCGAACTTAATCCCGGTGATGTTTTCGGTGAAATAGCCCTTGTTGAACCCGGCCCGCGATCTGCCGACGTGCGTGCTTTAGAACCGATCAATTATCTCGAAATCGACTGGAATGGCCTTAAGAGAATTCAAAGAATTTACCCCCGCATTGCGAGTCGCTTGTTTCTCAATCTGTCACGGATTTTAGGGGGACGTCTGGTAGAAACAGATAAACTCCTTCTTGAGGTAAAATAGATTTTAAAAGGATAGATGATTATGAACCGTATAAAATATTTAGCCGTATTTTTCTTAGTTATTTTCCTGGCTTTTAGTTCTCAGCAGGCAATGGGCGCCGATGATCTTAATCTGCTAAATGACTTGGACAAGGAAATGTCAACCACAAAAGAGAAATCGAGTAGTGACCTTGATCTTCTCGGCGAATTAGAGGCGGCGCCGGCTGAAGAAAAGGAGGATCGATTTAAATACCTCACCCAGATTGGCAAGAACTTCGAGGGAAGCCTCCGGTTGCGCGGCCATGTTTTCTTTAGAGAACCGGAAGACCGGGAAGGTATAGATAAAAGGAATCCGGTGGGAGAAGCTCTTTTGAGATTTAACACATGGACTGGTAATGACACACTGCGTCTCGATTTTTCCGGCTGGTTAGAAGGGGGAAGTCAACAAGACACCTATGATGGTATTTTTCGGTGGCTCCAGGATAAGGACCGTCAACGCCATTATCTGGAATTGAATGAACTATACCTTACCCTTTTCCAGGACAGCTATGACGTAACATTGGGTAAAAAGATCTTCAAGAACGGAATTTCGACACTGTTCTCCCCTGCCGACAGATACCATTTCACGGATTCAAATGACCCGATGGATCCTAAAGATTTTGGCATGTGGCAAACAAAGGTGGATTACTATATTGAAAAGTTTACCATCACAGCAGCCATATTCCCCATATTCAATTCAGGCAAACAGCCGAGTGGGCATTCCCGCTGGTCCGGTGAGACGGGAGACTATGATATTTACGAAGAAGATATATCCGACAAGGACGTCGAGGAAGATTTCCCCACCATTTCAATTAACAATGTCAGCTATTTTGCCAGGGGTAAGACGACCTTCCGCGGCTGGGATCTCTTCTTATCGGCATATCATGGCCTGAACCCATACTATGTACTGAGGGAAGAACAGCGAGGAAGTAAAACGGTAGCTATCAAGGAAAACGTAAAGGTAGGCAACTACGCCGCCGGTTTCTCTACTGCATACAAAAAATGGGAATTTCATGGTGAGGGTCTGTTTAACTTCAGCTATGACGGTAAAGATGACCACTATATCAGCCTTGTGGGAGGCTTTACCTATACAGTTGATGAACTGGCAAAAAAGGTTTTTCTCGAAAAAATTGACATAACCATTGAATATGCCAATGAAATAATTACAAAGAAACAACATGCCGAAGGGTATACGGAAAGTTCGCGAAAAAGCAGACTGGGACACAACAATATATTCACCAGGGTGAATTTTAAATATAATGAAGATTTGAGTTTTCAATATATTTCAGATTTTGAATTCGATCCATCAGGTCGATACAATAAGATTCAGTCCGAATATAAAATCAGGCCGGGGCTTGTCTGGACAGTCGCCGCCGAATTCTTCAACGGCAAAGATGACAGTTTCTATGGCAGATGGTCACGGAACGATCGGCTTATAACCGCCTTCAAATACAATTTCTAAGGTGATTTAACCCGGATTTTGACCGGGAGCGCACACGCAAGGGGCGCAATATAAAAGGAATATATTATTCGCTTTGCTCATGAATCTTCGATTGATTCGCCTTCGGCTCATGAATCTTCGATTTCCTTACCGGGAAGCCCCGCCCTGTGGGCGGGGAGCTTCACTCTCATTTTTCACCTTCTTCTTTACATAATCAGGATACCAGGCGGTGAACTTAATGGCTCCGACAAAGGTAAGTATGTAGATCACCCGGTCGATCACGAAAAAATGATTCAGGACAATCATATAGGAAGTAACTGCCATGATAGCGAACGCGACACACCAGACCCAGCTGATGGTAAGATTCGTGGAATAAAACATGGGAGTATACCAGAATTTGGGGTCCACCTGCTCGCGTGCGTATTGCAGGGTAAATGGTTTTTTGATCAAAATCGATGTCAAAGCGATCAGGAACAGAGCCGCGGAACTCAAAGGCGACGCATGAGTATCTATCCACACAGCTTCAGACGTATAGGCAACGAGTGTGAGGAATACGAAAAAAAATAAAGTGCCCACATCAAGGATCTTGATGTTACGTTTTTGAATGTCCCGAATACAAAGGAAAACGACGGCGACAACAGAAGCCGAAGCAGCAATCTGATAATTTTCTCGACCACTGAGCACCCAGAAAACAATCCACGGCAAAAAACTTAAGAAGATACCCATTACCCTACCCCTTGCTCAATTATTTATTAGTACTTTTTTGCCGGGGAAGTATATGAAAATTAAATTCTTGTGTCAAACTCATTTTATAATCCTTCCGATTTCTTCCTCAATATCTGTCCACTCATCATAGAGAAATTTCAGGCGAGAGGTGATTTTATCATGCTCGATATTGAGTGATTGGATTTTATTTTCACTTTCATAGGTCTTGCTGTCGGTAAAAGCCGCTTCGATCCGGCCCTTTTTCTCCTCCATTATTGCAATTTCTTCTTCAATTTTGTTCAAGGCATCCTTGAGGGGTTTCAGTTTCCGGTATCTTTCCTGTCTTTCTTCCGCCTCTTTCCTTTTTTGCTCTTTTCCGGGTTGAGGTGCTGATTTTTTCTTTTCCATCTCTTCTGTAAAGTCTCTGTCAGCATGGTGTTTTTGCAGGTACTCATCAACAGTACCATGGTATAAATCAAGTTCACCATTTTTGAGAACAACGACTTTATTGATCAAAGATGAAAGAAAGTCCCTGTCGTGGGATACGATAATGTACGTTCCTGTAAAATTTTCAAGGCTCCGCTGTAAAACGGCCTTGGACTGAATGTCGAGATGATTCGTCGGCTCGTCAAAGACAAGGAGATTAGCAGGCGTTATAAGCATCCTGGCAAGGGCAAGGCGGCTCTTCTCGCCTCCCGAAAGAACGGATACAGGCTTGGAGATATCATCGCCGGTAAAGAGAAAACAGCCGAGCAGGGTTCTCAGCTCCTTCCCTGAGATAGGGGCAGGAATCTCATTAACCATCTCGAGAACCGTTTTGTCCGGATTCAGTTCTTCGGCCATATTCTGCGCATAATAAGAGATGAAAACATTATGACCGGGCTTTCTTGTGCCATCCTGGAAAAACTCAGAACCGGCTATGATCCGAGCAAGCGTCGACTTCCCCGAACCGTTCACGCCTAAAAAGGCAATTCTGTCACCCCGTTCAATCGTAAGATCAAGTCCTTCGAATACCGGATTGTTCCCATATGATTTTATGATTTTGTTGAGCGCCATAACGACCCTTCCGGGGCGCGGCGGCTGCGGAAAATCGAAGGATATCGTCTTCTCATTCTTCTCAAGCTCGATCAGATCCATCTTTTCGAGCATTTTTATGCGGCTCTGGACCTGTTTCGCTTTTGTGTTTTTGTATCGAAAACGCTCTATGAAGCGGCTGGTCTTTTGAATCAGCCGCTTCTGGTTTTCGTAGGTGGAATGTAAAATGGCGAGCCGTTGTGTTTTTTGCTCCACGTAAGAGGAAAAATTGCCCGTATATTCGGTAACCTTCCCCATGGAAACCTCAACAACCCGCACGGCGAGATTATCGAGAAAACGACTGTCGTGAGAAACAAGGATAATCGACCCCCCGTACGACATCAGGTAATTTTCAAGCCATTCCAGAGATTCAATGTCAAGGTGGTTGGTCGGCTCATCAAGAAGAAGAATGGTCGGCTCTCGAAGGAGGAGTTTGGCAAGCTCAATTCTCATATGCCAGCCGCCACTGAATTCTTCCGTCATGCGATGAAGATCATTTTCTTTAAAACCCAGGCCGGAGAGGATCTGCTTAATTTTTGTTTCGGTATTATACCCTTCCCGATGCTCCATAATGTTCTGAACCGTGCCAAGCTCCTCAACCAGCCCCTCCATCCGGAGAGACTCCGGATTGTTTCGGCTGGTATGGATTGAGATTTCACGGCTGATTTCTTCTATTCTTTCATGCAGAGAAATGAGCTCGTCAAAGACCGTTTCCACCTCTTTATACAGCGTTTTGCCTTTATGAAATACGCCATCCTGCGGGAGATACCCTGCCGTACTTAAGCGAGACCTGGCAACGCTGCCTGAATCGGGTTCAACCTCGCCCACAATGATCTTCATCAGTGTGGTCTTGCCGGTACCGTTCGCTCCCACAAGGGCAATGCATTCGCCTTTACCGATATGGAGTGAGATGTCTTTGAAAAGGTATTTCTCACCGTATTGTTTTGATATCTTTTGAACTGAAGTCAATCTACCGCAACCCCAAAAGTGCCTAAAGTGAGCTAAAGTTAATGTACATGCCTTCGGCGCGGTCAAATTCGCAACAGGCTGCGCTGAAAGCACATTTTTTAACTTTAGGCACTTTAGTTCACTTTACACTTTTAACTAAATCTTGCTGTTTCAACTGGTACCAACATCTGCGCAAAAAACGCAGTTGTTGAGAATAAAGACTCTAAATAACCCCGCAGTGAGTTGCAGGAAATCTCCGAAACGCAAAACGTAATTCTATTATATCCGCTCCGCATTTTCAACCCCTCAAAAAGAAAAAGAACATGGATGAGAAAGACTTGATCTTTCTCATTTACTTATTTGAGTTTTTATGTTCGCTCTGCTATACATGAATCCCTGAATCGTTACCCAGATCGGTCGGTTGGAACGTGATCCGTCATCTATCGGCAGTAATGTTCAATGCCCGAGGACGCATCGCAAAAGAAACCGTCACGCTACAGGAAATAATAACGTATGAAAAATACTTCAATTCACCCCATATTTCGCAGACTTGTATTCATTTTTCTTTTGTTTTTAATTATATCAGGGTGCACCCCTAAAGAAAAACTTTGCTATGCCGCTCCGACCCCTCCGCCGGGAACAGAACGTCACATGAAAACCGCCGGCTTCTGGATAAGCTCGCATCCCTTTCCAGATAAAATGATTCTCAGCTCCGATGAAATAAGAAAATTAAATTCGTACATTGAGAATGAACTGGAACTGACAAAAGATATAACGAAACTCCCTTCTCCATATTCCCATGACGATCTTATCTCCTTACTGGACAAAGACCTGGATCGTTATAATCAAAAAACCTTTTACGTAAAAGACTCTACAAGAGCAGATCCCCGTTTTTATCGACAAATAAAAAAGAATATGAATCGCGGGGCAATACCGCCTGAAATAACCGTGCGGTACGGCCTTGTCTCTCTTTTTGCCGATCAGCGTATTTTACCGACGAAGGAGGAGCTCTATGCTAAGCCGATGGACATTGATTTTGATAGACTCCAGAACAGTGCCCTGGACGTTGGAACACCCGTAGCCGTTTTGCACAAAAGCCTGGATGGCAGATGGTACTACGTCATCGACGAGTTGCACCACGGCTGGGTAGAAGCAGAAAAAATTGCCATCTGCAGTTTAGAAGAGCTGAAAAGATTCATCAACCCTTCATCTTTTGTGGTGGTAACCAAATCAAAGGGAGACCTCTTCCGAAATACGACGCTCACCGAATATGTCGACTATGTCAGGATGGGTGTCAAGTTCCCTCTTTCCCGGAAAAGAGATAACGGCATTATTCAGATCGTCCTGCCGGTTCGCAAAAAAGACGGAACCGTCTCCTTTGAAGCAGGTTATATAAGAGAAGACGTAATCCACGAAGGATTCCTTCCATATACACCTCGTATCATAATTGAGCAGGCCTTTAATATGCTCAATGAACCATACGGATGGGGGGGAATGTACGGCGAGCAGGATTGTTCCAGGTTTATCCAGGAAATCTTCGCAACCGTCGGGATATCTCTTCCGAGAAATTCTTCCAAACAGTCTCAGGTGGGAATTCTCATCGGCGAATACTCTGAAAATTCACCGGAGGAAATAAAACTGAAAACAATAATCGGTGAAGCAACCGGTGGAACAACTCTCTTATACTTAAAAGGGCATATCATGTTATTTCTTGGAGTGATGGACGGTCACCCTTACACAATCCATGAAACATGGGGGTACAGACAAAAGGTGTGGTGGGGGAGTATAATCCGTGTCATCAACCGCGTGGCCGTAACAGACCTCTCCCTGGGTAAGGAATCTAAAAAAGGCTCCTACCTCAAAAGGGTGATTACCATTCGGATGCTTTCACGGCAACGCAATTAATTATAATGGAATCGAAGAATTATACCGGGCTCAAACTTAAATTTTATTATTGACTAAATTACTTTCATCTGGAAACATGTTGCAGGTGGAGACAAGACGTACGTTAACGGGAGACTTAATTGATTGTAAAGGTAATTAGTACGGCTATCGTTGGGATAGATTCCTATTCTGTCGATGTAGAGGTGGATATATCTTCGGGACTTCCTCAATTCTCGACCGTGGGACTACCCGATATCTCTGTCAAGGAAAGTAAAGACAGGATAAAGGCTGCCATAAAAAACTCCGGTTACAAATTTCCAGAGGACAGGGTTACGGTCAATCTTGCCCCTGCCGATATTAAAAAAGAGGGGACAAGCTTCGATCTGCCAATAGCCGTGGGCATCCTGTCAGCAGAAGGGATGATCGAAAAAGATGCCCTCCAGGACTATGTAATAATCGGGGAGCTTTCACTGGATGGTCGTATCAAGGGTATTCATGGAGCTCTTTCCGCCGCATTTCAGACAAAGGAGATGGGGATAAAAGGCATTATCCTACCAAGAGAAAACGCAGCAGAGGCGGCTATGGTAGAGACAATCGATGTCATCGCCGTTGACTATCTGCCCGACGTTGTCGAATTTTTTAATAACAGGAAAGAGATTGAACCGACAAGGGTTGACGTATCTGAAGTATTCAAGAGGAGCCTCAATTATCCCTTTGACTTTAGTGAAATACGCGGACAGGATCAGGCAAAGAGAGCCCTGGAGGTTGCTGCCGCAGGCGGACATAATATCATCATGATAGGACCTCCCGGTTCCGGAAAGACCATGCTGGCACAACGGCTTCCCTCCATACTTCCAGATCTTTCCTTTGAGGAAGCGCTTGAAACAACAAAAATTTTTTCTGTCGCGGGGCTTCTGTCCAAAGAAGAAGCGATACTTGTAACGAGGCCATTTCTTTCACCTCATCACACCATCTCGGATGCAGGACTCGTAGGAGGTGGTCATATTCCAAAACCCGGCCAAATCAGCCTTGCCAATCATGGAGTACTCTTCCTCGATGAACTCCCGGAATTCAAAAAAAATGTTCTGGAGGTTCTAAGACAGCCTCTGGAAGATGGACAGGTTACCATAACAAGATCGTCTCTGACGGCAACATACCCGGCAAAGTTTATGCTGGTAGCGGCGATGAATCCGTGCCCCTGCGGCTACTATACCGATCCCCGCAAAGAGTGCAGGTGCACACCCCAGCAGATACGTCAATATCAGGCCAGAGTCTCCGGGCCCCTCCTTGACAGAATCGATATACATATAGATGTCCCATCCATAAGATACAGGGATTTAGCCGCAGAGTCCGGCGGAGAGGCGTCCACGTCAATCCGTGAACGGGTTAACAGGGCAAAAGACTTGCAGAAAAAGAGATTTAATAATGAAAATACCATGTGTAATGCCCGGATGTCCAACAGGCAAATCAAGGAATTTTGCCAGATTGACGAGGATTCAGAACGTTTGATTGAAATGGCGGTGGACAGACTGGGACTCAGCGCCAGGGCTTACACGAGGATTCTGAAAGTCGCACGAACCATCGCAGACCTCGAAGAAGAAAAAAATGTCCATTCTTACCATATCTCAGAAGCCATCCAGTACAGGAGCCTTGACAGGAGAATGATTTAACTCGGCACCAGGTCCGGCAAAAACCCCGTTAAATACAACCTCACCTAAATAGCGCCTTAATTACAAAGTCCAAGAACAACAGAAACTTATGCAAAAGCGACCAGCATGATACATATTGCCAGGACGAAACGATACCGATATAAGGTGAGCTTTATCCGATTCTGTGCTCGTACCATTTAAATTCCCTCGCCAATTCGCGTGCAACTTCTCTTTAAATTTAATCCAAACAAAAGATATGTTATAAACAATTCTTTATAAAATACAGCATGATAAGGGCGTAAGAATGTGAATCTCCCCGCCCACAGGGCGGGGCCTGCGGGTGCGTTCCCGGTCAAATAATTTGTTTCCCCATCACATGGGTTCAAAACGATATCCTGCTCGAAATACGTATCGGAGTGAGCATCGGCTGACATTCAACACTTTACATAAGTCTCCTGTTGTGTATATAGTCTTTGTCGCTTTGGCGAATCAAAAGGCTTTGCAGAACTTACCCAAGGCTCTTAATTTATGGCCCACACTGCAATAAATAAAAAAGGACCACCGAGGAGCTACATTTTATCTTTATATTACAAGGGAGGAAAACAGGTATGGAGATTAGTATTACACGAGTTGCCACTGAAAAAATGAAGGCAAAACCTGTCGATGAATCCAAATTGGGGTTTGGCAAAATATTCACCGATCATTTTTTCACCATGAAATTCAACCAGAAAAAGGGATGGCATGATGCTGCCATAGAACCCTACAGAATGCTCAGTCTCGATCCCTCGGCAATGTGTCTCCATTACGGACAGGAAATCTTTGAAGGCATGAAGGCATATCGCGCAAAAGACGATTCGATCTACCTCTTCAGGCCTGAAGAGAATTTTAAACGTCTCAACGCCTCTGCCGAGAGGCTATGCATGCCCGAAATGGAAATTGACGTTGTCATGGAAGCACTGAAGAAACTGGTTCTCCTGGATAAAAACTGGATACCTCATGGCAGCGGTACATCTTTATACATAAGGCCAACGATGATCGCTACCGAGGCGGCTATCGGTCTTCACACTTCCGGTGAATATCTCTTTTTTATTATTGTCGGACCCGTGGGGGCATATTACCCGGAGGGCTTCAGTCCGACCAAGATATATGTCAGTGAGGAATATGTCCGATCGGTTCGCGGTGGAATAGGATACTGCAAAGCGGCCGGCAATTACGCCGCCAGCCTGTATGCAAGTAAACTGGCAGGTGAAATGGGATATACACAGGTGCTGTGGCTCGATGCCGTTGAAAGAAAATATATTGAAGAGGTCGGGACAAGTAACATCTTCTTTGTGATAGACGACGAGCTGATAACCCCTCCCCTTTCAGGGTCTATCCTTCCCGGCGTTACAAGGGATTCCGTTATTCAGATAGCAAGGAACTGGGAATTCAATGTATCTGAAAAACAATTGTCTATTGATGAAATCATAGCGGCATCTGCCAACGGAAGTCTGAAGGAGGCCTTCGCCTCAGGAACCGCTGCGATTATCTCCCCTGTGGGACAAATATATTACAAAGGAAAAGAACATATCATCAATAACGGAAAAACAGGTCACCTGACCGAAAGGCTGTACAATGAGATACTTCAGATTCAATACGGGGAAAAGGAGGACCCATTTGGCTGGAGGATAAAGATATCATAGCTGCATCCACAGGTGTGTGGATATGATTGTTGATAACTTTGTTAACAAGGGGTGTAAGTGCTACATTCTTGCCATCTTATACCAGATTGCATGCGGTTTGAGCAAAACATAAGTTCAATTATTACAATAAGATATGTCGTTTTGCCCCTAACCACCATGTATTATTCCGGTTTTTAACCATACTTATTAACTGTTTGAAAAAAGTGTGCCATTTTCAGGGTTTTTACGATGATTTTTTCAAAAAAATTTGTGACAGCGGGATGGTTGCTCATATTTTTCCTTGTTTTACCGGCACATGCAGAATCCGTATCACTGAATGATCTGATAGAAAAACTACAGGAGAGGTATGAAAGGGCAGAGAATATTGAGGCAAAGTTCATTCAGAAAGCAACCATTAAATCTATCAGCAAGACTGAAACGGAAGAAGGAACAGTATATTTCAAAAAACCGAAAAGGATGCGCTGGGTTTACACTAAGCCGGACTTAAAAGAACTGGTAATAAATCCACAAATCGCGTGGTTCTATATTCCAGAGGACAGTCTTGTTTATATCCAGGACGCCAAAACAATTTTCAATTCAAAGCTGACAATAAGATTCCTTTCCGGCATAGGAAAACTCAAGGACGATTTTCAAGTCAACTTTTCCCAACCCACCGCGACCGATGAAGAAGGCAATTATATTCTTGACTTAATCCCCAGAGGTTTTGGGGCCGGTATTGAAAAGATACTGCTTGTCGTGAACAAAAGCAATTTTCAGATAATGGAGTTTTCTCTTACAGACATTTATGGAAATGTTACGCAAATCATATTCAAGAACATGAACACAAACACTAAGCTCCTGGATACTTTCTTTATATTCACGCCGCCGCCGGGAGTTGAAATCTATGACATGCGAAACAGATAAGAAATAAGCGTTCGGCTATCAGCCGTCAGATCTCAGGGAAAACAGAAGGTCGTGCGGGACATCCCTCGAAACGAGCTATGGTACCTGAAAATCGAACACTTACCCGTTGTCCTGCCGATAGCTTTCTTCCGACAGCCGGCCGGCTACAAGGATGCAGCCCGTCCATGTTATTCTGTCGTCATAGAATTTATTATCCAAACCAAACTTATCCAGCAAGGCAATAACATCAATCGCTATTGCCTCCAATGACACTCTTGCCTTATCGGGATACAAACACGGCCTGTCAAATCTGGCCTCACATTCACTACACAAATAACAACTTCCCCCCATCATCCCCCATACATCTTTTATCCCTTTGCCCCTTAAAAAGTCCTCCAGCTGAAGGATTTTATAGTGAAATTCCACTTTAGCTTTTTCCGCACTCTCACGATCTTTATTTACATTCAGAGGCTTAGAATATTGGAGTAATATGCCATGCTTATATTTTTTCAGTCGCTTTTTGTGTTCTTCTAATGAGCCGACATATGGCGGACACATATAATGCTTGCCAAAATTTTTACACTTATCCTCAGAGCAAAGGTCTCGAATCCTCTGTTCCGGAATGAGGATATCCGGGTTGAATTCCAAACAGGTCTCGAGCTCCAGTTGCTCCGCAACTTTCACCATGCTTTTCAAAAGCGATTTGTCTTCCCTTACTTTCATAAAGTGTCACTTCCCCCTGTCCGAACTCCCATAAGATCATCTTACATTTTCTCCACAATATGCCTGATTTTTTTACTTTCCACCAGTTCCAAGAATTGTTCGCCCAGCGGGGCAGAAAGATCAACGACACACCGCCAGTTCTTTATCCGGGTTTTAGGATCGTCGACAAATATTTCAAAGTCATCACGGTCCGGTATTTTTCCACCCGGTAATTTCCCGACGAAACCCTCGGATGGATAAACCATCACAACATTTTCCAGCATGCTCTCCGATGGCCTGCGATATTTGAGCTTTTTGTCGAGCCATCCGGGTATAATACGTTCCTGATGATGAAAAAAGAGGGTAATGTCCTCTTCTTTTGCTGCATACTTCTGGTTAAGATGATAATCGACCAACCCCCCATCCCGGTAAACACCGGTCGGTGCACCGTAAATATTTTTAATGCCGGCGATGACCATGGGAATAGCCCCCGATGCGAGGACGGCATACTTGAAATTAGCCTCATTGAGCAAAATGGCCTGCCCCTCAAAGTGATCCTGGAGACAAAAATATGGGGGTCGCGGACCGCTATAAAAGATCACTCGCTGAACAAGACCGCGTAACCAGGAACGGTTCATGGCATTGAGCAGAAAGGCCGCTCCAAACCCCGCCCTCTGTATCAGTCCTTCGCAGGCAAAAAGGTGCTTGGCTCGTGCCGTCGCAATCGCCAGACGATATCTTTTATCGGCCAGTGCAAATGGGATTGCATCGTCTTCAAGATACGTATTTACAACATTACTTATCGTTTTTTGAATAGTTAGAGGGGTATCTGTCCTGTCATACTTAATGGAAATGTATGCATCGATGAGTCTGCGGTAACTTTCAAGAGGTTCCGGTTGCACCCAGGCGGAAAAACGCCATGCACCGGCAGACGAACCGGCCAAAAGCACCGGCTTCAATCTCCCGAGTACCTCATTTTCCAGAAGGGCCAAATCAAGACCGCTGACGACAAGCCACCTCGGACCTACAGCAGGTCCAACACAGGTGGTAACATGGCTAAAATCAAAACCGCCATCTTTGATTATCTCGTACGCAGATCTTCCTGCTTTGATATAAATAGAGTCCATCATAGTTCAAAAGTTCTTGGAAGGTAGCAAAAAAAAGAAAGATTATCAAGAAATAAGAAACCATTGAATCGTCTTGACATAATCCCTTACCTTCGGTACATTCAACTTCCTAATCTCACTTGAAGGAAGGAAGGCCTATGAGCGTCAAGGAAAAGATTACCGAAATAGCAAGGAATGCCAGACGTGCCGGTAATAAACTGGCCAATATGTCATCCGATCTGAAAAACAGGGCACTCATACAAATGGCGGAAGAACTCGTCAGGCAGACCGATTATCTTGTTTCCGAAAATGCAAAGGACCTTGACTATGCTAACAAAAAGGGACTTTCAGCAGCAATGATAGACAGGCTCACCCTTAACGCCTTGACGATAAAGGGGGTCGCAGATGGTCTTATGGAAATCGCGGCCCTGCCGGATCCCGTGGGAAAGATAACTTCGATGTGGCGCAGACCCAATAATTTACTCGTGGGGAGGAAAAGAATTCCGCTTGGCGTTATAGGGATTATCTATGAATCTCGCCCGAACATTACAGCTGACGCTGCCGCGCTGTGCCTCAAGTCGGGAAATGCCGTCATCCTCAGAGGGGGCTCCGAAGCGATACATTCCAATGTAGCCATTACCGGATTACTTCAGAAGGTTTTGCGTGATGTCGGAATTCCCGAGGCAGCCATACAGGTTATATCGATCACCGACAGGGAGGCGGTAAATGTAATGCTTGAACTAGAGGAATACATAGATCTCATCATCCCTAGAGGCGGAGAAGAGCTGATCAGGGCCGTGGTGGAACAGTCAAAAATACCGGTTATCAAGCATTATAAAGGGGTCTGCCATATCTTTGTTGACGCCAGTGCGGATTTCGATATGGCCGAAAAGATATGCATGAACGCCAAGACCCAGAGACCCGGCGTCTGTAATGCCATGGAGACCCTTCTGGTCCACACGGATATCGCGGGGACATTCCTGCCGGTGATGGCGGAAAAATTCCGTGAGGCGGGGGTTGTGCTGAAAGGTTGCAAGGAGACCAGAGCAATTCTTCCGGATATCAAAGAGGCAGTCGAAGAGGACTGGTACGAAGAGTACCTGGACCTTATTTTATCGATACGTGTCGTTGAAGGCATTGATGAGGCAATGGCTCATATTGAAAAATACGGCTCTCTCCACACCGAATCAATTATAACCGGAGACTACACTAATTCTCAGCGTTTTTTGAACGAGGTCAATTCCTCGACCGTTCTGGTCAATGCCTCCACAAGATTCAGCGACGGTTTCGAACTTGGTCTAGGGGCGGAAATAGGAATAAGCACGACAAAACTTCATGCCTTCGGCCCGATGGGTCTTGAAGAGCTGACAACAACCAAGTTTATCATCTATGGTAACGGACAGGTAAGGACATGAAGTGGGGATTACTGGGAGGAACGTTCGATCCGATTCATCTCGGCCATCTGAGATGTACCGAGGAGATCCTCGAGATCTTTAAGCTTGAGAAGATAATATTTATCCCTGCCTCCAGACCACCCCTTAAAACACGCAGCAATATCGCCCCCTTTCATCACCGCATGGAGATGGTCAGGCTGGCCACCTCTGAAAACCGATCATTTTCAGTCTCTGACATAGAAGACAAGAAAAAAGGCACCTCTTACTCTATCGATACGGTAAAACACTTTCTTGAAGAACACGGCAAAGATCTGACACTCTTTTTCATCCTGGGGCAAGACGCCTTTCAGGGTATAAAGTTATGGAAAGACTGGAAAAAGTTATTGCTGTTGTGTAATTTCATAGTCATGACAAGACCGGGTTATTCGATAAAAAGGCTCGAAGGGCTTTTCCCTCTCGATTTTGCCTCTCAATTTAAATACAACAAGATCACATATGGATTCGAAGGTCCCACTGATTCCTCCATCTTTTTCAGAGAGGTCACCTTCCTGGATATATCATCCACTGACATAAGAAACAGGATTACAAAGGGAACGTCGATACGGTATATTGTACCGGAGCCGGTATGTGACTACATCTCAGACCATTCACTTTACAGGTAACTACAATGACTGGACTTTTCATCAGGTGGTTGATTTTGACGACAGCAATAATCTTTGCCTCCTATATTATGGATGGAATTCATGTGAGCGGTTTCTTTTCCGCTTTTTTCGCGGCCGCCATACTGGGCATACTGAATGCCGTTTTCCGTCCGATACTCATTATTCTCACGCTTCCCATCAATATATTAAGCCTCGGCCTTTTCACGTTCGTGATAAATGCACTCCTTCTGAAAATGGCCTCCGGTGTGATCTCTGGCTTTGATGTTCAAGGATTCTGGTCGGCAGTGTTTGGTTCCCTCATAATAAGTCTGGTAAGCTGGCTTCTCAGTTCATTCATCAATGAGCAGGGTCGTGTGGAGTACATCGACTTGAAGAAAAGAGATGACAACAGGTGGGAGTGATGAATCTTACCCCGGCCATGAAACAGTATGTGGAAATCAAGGAAAAGCATAATGATTGCATCCTCTTTTTCAGGATGGGCGACTTTTATGAGATGTTTTTTGATGATGCCGTTACCGCGTCGAGAGTCCTGGAGATTACCCTGACTTCGAGAAACAAGGGGAAGAAGGACAGTATCCCCCTGTGCGGTATCCCCTATCACGCAGCCTCATCTTACATAGCAAAGCTTATTGAGAAAGGGTTTAAAGTAGCGATCTGCGAACAGGTTGAAGACCCGAAAAAAGCAAAGGGAATAGTCAAAAGAGAGGTTGTCCGTGTTGTAACACCTGGGCTGGTCGTTGATTCTGAAAACCTCCAGGCCAAGGAAAATAATTTTCTGGCCGGGTTTTCAATAAGAGACGGCATCCTTGGACTCGCCTTTATTGATATATCTACCGGTGAATTCCGTGTAACTGAATCAAGTGACAGGGAGTTCTTTCTCAATGAAATCACCGGCCTTGATTTCAGGGAGATCGTTGCGGAAGAGAATTTAAAAGAAACCCGTCTTCTCAAGGCATTTTCGGGGTGCGTGGTAAATTATCTTCCTTCCGATTATTTTGCTCATAATACGGCAGTTGTCGTTCTCAGAGAGTATTTTTCCGAGGACGTTTTAACGAAAGTTAATGTCGAAGGACACCCGGCAATGGCAGAAGCGGCCGGTGCGGTTCTTCGGTATGTAACGGAAACACAAAGAGACCATCTCGTCCATATCAATGACATTACCTGGTATGACACCGCCAGCTATCTGGTGCTGGATGATATTGTCAGAAAAAACCTGGAACTGTTCACCACAATTTCCGATAACAGAAAAACCGGCTCTCTCTTCAATGTCCTTGATGAGACGGTTACCGCTATGGGCGGCAGGAGGCTCCGCTGGTGGTTTTCCTATCCCCTCGTTGATCCCGAGAAAATTAAAGAACGGCTGGTCGCTGTATCTGAGATAAAGGACCGTCATCTGTTGCGGGACGATCTGCGGAAAGCTTTTTCAGATGTTTACGATCTGGAGAGGCTGGGAAGCAGGATATCTATGAAGGTTGCCAATGGCCGGGATCTAGTTGCGCTTATGACCTCCCTTAAGGTACTGCCCGGCATCAGAAAATTAATTTCTGATACGGATTCTCCTCTGGTCTCTTCGATTTGCGAGGGTCTTGATGAGATGCAAGACATAGCTTCTCTTATAGAAAACTCTATCGTTTCTGATCCCCCTCCCACTATTCGTGATGGCGGCATTATAAAAGAGGGTTACGACAGCGAACTTGATGAGCTGATTTCGCTTACGAGGGACGGGAAAAGATGGATAGCCGCCCTTGAGGAAAAGGAGCGTAAACGTACGGGGATCAATTCTCTCAAGGTGGGATACAATAGTGTATTTGGATATTATATAGAGATCACAAAGGCCAATGCCGGTCTCGTTCCCGATGATTACATCAGAAAACAGACCCTGGTGAATGCCGAAAGATATATAAATCAGGAACTCAAAGGGTATGAATACACAGTTCTCAATGCCGAGGATAAGAAGAAGGAGAGAGAATATGATCTCTTTGTGAAGATAAGGGATCGGGCGGCTCAAGAGATCAAGAGGATTCAGAAGACCGCCTCATTGCTTGCTGATCTTGATGCCATTGTATCTCTCGCCGAGGTGGCTGAAAAATACAATTACTGCTGTCCCCATGTGGATGATCAAGACTCCATCGAAATACATGATGGCAGGCATCCGGTGGTAGAAAGGATGTCTTCGTCTGAGGGATTTGTGCCGAATGACACCTGCCTTGATTGCGATAAGAACCGCTTTTTCATTATCACCGGTCCTAATATGGCTGGAAAATCGACCTATATCAGACAGGTAGCACTTATAACACTGATGGCACAGATGGGCAGCTTTGTACCGGCATCCGAGGCAAGGATCGGCGTTGCCGACAGAATATTCACCCGTGTTGGAGCAACGGATAGTCTGGCCAGGGGACAGAGTACCTTTATGGTGGAGATGAACGAAGTGGCTCATATCCTGAAGAATGCCACAAAGAAAAGTTTAATTCTTCTCGATGAAGTAGGACGGGGAACAAGTACCTTTGACGGTCTCAGCATAGCATGGGCCGTGGCGGAACACATCCACGATTCCGGTCACATTGGTGCCCGCACCCTCTTTGCCACCCACTATCACCAGCTGACGGATATAGCCCTAACCGGAGAAGGGGTGAAGAATTTTCATGTTGCCGTGAAAGAGTGGGGTGAAAGGATAATATTCTTGAGGAAGATTGTGGCGGGGGGTACAAGCAGGAGTTATGGTATCCAGGTTGCCCGTCTTGCGGGGGTTCCTGAAGAGGTTATCTTGAGGGCAAGGGAAGTCCTTGAGAATCTGGAAAAGGGAGAGCTGGATGAGGTAGGAATGCCTAAAATAGCCCCTGGGAAAGACAAAGAAAAAAAAGGGCAGTTAAGCCTCTTCATGGATGACGAGGATCATGTCATAAATGAACTCAAGGGGCTTGATATTGCCAATCTAACCCCAATGGAAGCATTGCATATGATAAATGAATGGCAAACCAAGATAAAAGGTAAGGACTAATGCTTCGTAAAAAGTGGGCAAATCCATAAAATTATCGACCATATTAAAAGTGTAGAAGGTGTCCGGAGTGTCAAGTCTTTCCTGAAATCCATTAAGTAATCACCTCATACACACTCTGTATACCTGTTTAAAATCTGTAAAACCACCAATGGCTTTAAGTATTCCATCCTGAAGAAGGGTAGTCATGCCTTCGGAGATGGCTGTGTTACGTATTTCTTCAACCATTGCGTGTTTCTGAACCAATCTCTTGATACTGTCTGTTGCAATCAGCACTTCATGAAGGCCAATCCTGCCCTTGTATCCGCTATTATTACATTCACTGCAACCCTTCGGTCGGGATAATTTAAAGTCATCATTGTAGGGAATATTGAGTTTTGAGAATAGCTCTTCCCCATAACTGTTTGCTACTTCATCATACTCCTCTTTTGATGGATGATACCCTTCCTTGCATTTACAGAGCGTTCTAACCAGTCTTTGTGCAAGTATGCAAAGTAGAGAATCAGCAAAATTCAGAGGGTCTATCCCCATATCAAGAAGCCGGACAATCGTCTCCGGGGCACTATTTGTATGAAGGGTGGAAAAAACAAGATGTCCTGTGAGTGAGGCCTCAATACCAATTTTGGCGGTTTCGGAATCCCTCATTTCCCCTACCATAATAACATCCGGATCAGCCCTTAGAAAGCTGCGCATGGCGTGACTGAAGTCAAAGCCGATTTTGGGGTTGACCTGTACCTGGCGAAGACCGTACTGTGTGATTTCAACGGGATCTTCTGCTGTCCAGATCTTTTTTTCCGGTGTGTTGATATGATGTAGTGCAGCATGAAGGGTTGTTGTCTTACCTGACCCGGTAGGACCGACACAAAGAACCATCCCGTAGGGTTTTTGAATTGTTTCCAGAAAACCTTTATAATTATATGGCGACATATTCATTTTTTCGAGCGGCATCGTGTCACCTTTGGCAAGAATTCGCATTACAACATCCTCATGGCCACCTTGTGTGGGTATTGTTGCCACGCGCAGTTCTATTTCATCACCCTTTCCTCGTCTGAATTTTATCTTGCCATCCTGGGGAAGTCTACGTTCTGTTATATCAAGATTGGACATTATCTTGATCCTTGAAACAGCTGCTGCTCTGTAATTGTATGGAAGAGTTTGATAAACCGCACAATCACCATCAATCCTTAATCTTACTTCAACGTTCTTTTTTTCTGCATTGGCTTCAATATGAATATCGGATGCATTTTGCGTGTATGCGTCGTTTATAATCCTATTGACCAGCTGCATGATTACACTATCTGATTCTGTAACTACATCTCCTTCTTCATCCTCCAGAGATTCATCTCCATCGTCAAGCATCCCGAGGATATCGCTCATAGATGTAACATCCCCATGTGTCTGGAAGAAGTGGTTGATGAATTTCGATATATCTTCCTTTATGGCCACATTGTATTCAACCGATCTTGTTTTCAGGAGATTTTCGATCATATCCCTCTTTAAGATATTGTTAGGATCGTCAACAATCACCCTGATTTTTCCGTCTTTCTTTTCAAGGGGAACCCACAACTCGCGGCGGAGATATTCTCTCCTCAGGTTTCTCAGCAAATCTCCAGGTATCGAGTATTTATCGTTGAATTGCACGAACTTACAATGATAAAACTCTTCGAGGGATTTACCTATATCCTCTTTTGAAACCTTGTATTTTGTTGTCAGCAGACTTTCCACGGCTTCTTTATTTTTTCTGGCTTCATCCCAGGCACTTTCCAGATCCGCATCCTTTATAAGACCCTGGGCCACAAGGTAATCAAATTTCGTTTTCCTCTTCTTGGCTACCCTTTGTTGATTGTAAAAGGCAATCCCCAGAACATCAGCTATCTTCTCCAGAAAGCCCTGTTCCTCAATGGAAAATTTACCACCTCCTTTTTTATTGATTATCTGAATAACACCCATCGGGACACATTTATAAAGGATCGGGACAGCCAGTATTTGCGCTGTTCTGTAATCCGTTTTTTTATCCCAGCTGTCATCAAATGTCAGTTGTTCATCAATCTTTTTTAATTCTTCTGTGTCGTAAGCATCGGCAATATTGACGGCCCTTCTTGTATTGGCCACGTAGCCAGCAATGCTTTCATTGTTGATAGGTAACCTGATTTCTTTTAACGCAGATCCTGCAAGAAACATGGAGTAGATTTCATTTCTTGCCTGGTCCACCACATATATAGTAATTGAATAGGCATTAAAGAGGTTTAAAATGCCGTCTTTAAGGTCCACCAGTATCTGCCTTATATTCTCAGCGGCATTGATGCGATTGGTAATATCCTGCAGCGCTTTATGAAGGGAGAGCTTTTCGTGTAGTTCTTCTATCTCTTGATGTTTTACCTCTCGATGTTCCATTCTGTCTTCCATCTTCCTGTCTTCTTCGGCTTTTATAAACTTTATTATATTAAAGCAGATTTTAAATATTATCAACAGAAAATTGTACAAATTGAAGCTTCCCGCAACAAGTTGCGGGGAATCTCCGACTGTTTAGTAAGTTAGAAATTATTTTCTGCCAGAAAATAATTTCATTAACGCATTTATCCCCTTTAGTGGGATTTATCCCCTTTAGCGGGACTTATCCCGTTTATCGGGGTAAGGAAATTGTTTGTTTTTTATTCGCTTGCTGTTCAGTTCAAAATTTTTATTATACTATTAAAATCACATCGCTCCTATCTTTGCAGTTTTTGTGTGTTCAGAATATCTATCTTCAAGGGTGAAGAAATATAAAAACTTGAATATGATTATTAATTTGCTAAAATGAACTGTTACGGAGGCGTTAGAATGTAAAGGGAAATACCTCAAGCTCCGTGAGGTAAATCCAAACACGTCTAAAATGATCAAATGATTGATAGCAATGAAAATACTATTTGTCTGTACCGGTAATATCTGTCGAAGCTTCATGGCAGAGCGAATCTTGAAGAAAAAACTTACAGAAAATAATTGCGGCGATATAGAGGTTTCCTCAGCAGGCGTCTACAATATTGAGGGAGTACCTGGCGATCCAAGGTCAATACAAATATTAACTGAAAATGGATTCAATGGCTATGGACATAAATCAAAGTTGTTAACGTATGATATGGTTGCAGATGCAGACAAGATAATTGTAATGGAAAATGCCCATAAAAAGATGATCATTGACAAATATCCCGATGCAGAAGGTAAAATCTTTCTTCTTAAATCATTTTCAGAAGATGACCACGAATTATATAAAGATATCAAGGATCCTTATGGGCTTTCGGATTACTTCTACAGGCTTTGCTTCGCGGAAATTTATATGACCATTGAAGGCTTGGTGAAAAAATGTATTAAGAATACCGGTGTAACATAAGTTTTCTTATGGAATTCAGCGGGAAGGGAAAATTTATAGAACTCAAGATTTTGAAGTTCCCCGCCCAAAGGGCGGAACCCCCCGGCACAGATTTTTTATCCTCAATGTCTTTACTTCCCTTTTTTCAACCATGCTTCTTGATAAAACCTTCCTATGCAGAGGAAAATAGCAAGCATGAATAATCCTAACATGAAGGAAGGTGCCGTATTTAGTTTACCATCCAACCAATACCCTACGTAGAGAAAGAGAAATGAAGAAATAACGATGACAAACCCCCATGCACTTAAAAGCAGTATCTGGGAATATGCCGATGTTTTATTTTTTGTGCTTTTTATTGTCAACATTTCTTCACTCCTCTCCCCAAAAATAAGGTTGAAAGCAAGTCCCACATCTTGCAGGATAAGAAATCTTCCTCTTAGCCTACAACAGTTCTGAGGACATTTATTACGGGTGAGGTAAAGAGAACAACAAGAACAGTATAGAGCGCAAAGGAACCGATTGCCTCACTCAGATACATTTTCTCATATTTGTGTTTAAGCGAGATGATTATCAGACCACCAACAACCAAACATCCCAGATGAAAATATGGAAAATTGTTAGTCCCGGTTGCTACATATTCGGCATATCCGAACGTAGCTGTAGTCAACACCACAAAACCCGCAATTAACATCGTAGAAATTGTCTTTTTCATAACCTATGTCTCCTTTTTTTGTTTTCTGTTTTCTGTCTTTGTCTATCTATTAATGAAAATATCGTGCCAACTTGAACATTTTTTGTTAAATGGCCTATAACTCTATAATATTTAAGTAATTTCTACTAATCGCAAGAACCTGTTTATAGGAAAATTTATAGTAAAAAGGTGGGGGATTTAAAGAAATGTTAAACGACTTTTAATGGTATGTTAAACTTATGTTTGGCAATATAGGCCATAAAAAACCAAAAAACCGCTGTCAACTGTGCAGTTTGAGCAATACTGAAACAAGTTTAGCAGAACTTTCAGAATCTCTCGAAACCTTAAACCCAGTTGAGGACTAAACAAGCGGTACAGCAAGGATTTTTGAGCTTCAGCAGGTAGGTAGTTGCTGTAAATCCTGAGTTAAAGACAAGCACTTATAATAAAATCATTGATTTGAGCATACTTCATTGACAAGATACTATTATCTCGTTATTCTGATTTTATTAAGGAATCTCTTGAAGGTAATATTAACACGACATCATAATTCGTAAAATACGAAAAAGCATACCAGTTGGAATATCTATACGATGCGTAAAACCGGAATTTCTACGAAAAAAAGGGTAAAAACAAAGATCAACGTAAAGCATGACCTTTGTCTATTCTTGTTGGTTTTCTGGATACTTATCCTGCTAATACATTTCATGCCGCCGCCTTCAGTGAGCGGGGAACTTGCAGAACCTTCAAATAAAAATCTCGACATACAAATAGGCCAGATGTTAATGGTCGGGTTCCGGGGACTTGCAGCAGACAATCAAAGTCCAGTAATTCAGGACATCAAAAAGAGAAATATAGGCGGTGTCATCCTCTTTGATTACGACGTCCCATTAAAATCACCTATCAGAAATATAAAGTCCCCAAAACAGGTCAAAGCCTTAACTACTGCTCTGCAAAAAGCTTCTTTAATTCCCCTTTTTATTGCGATTGATCAGGAAGGCGGAAAGGTTAATAGGTTGAAAGAAAAGTTCGGATTCCCTCCCTCCGTATCGGAACAATATCTCGGATCAATTGACAACCCCAGCACAACAGAAAGGTTCGCAAAAATAACAGCAAAAACTCTTGCTAATCTTGGAATTAACCTTAATTTCGCACCAGTAGTTGATCTCAATATAAATCCAGATAATCCCATAATCGGAAAGTTAGAACGGAGCTTTTCCGCTGATCCGGATATTGTGGTTAAACATTCGCTTATATTCATCGATGCCTTACACGATTTTGGAGTGCTCTCAGCAATAAAACATTTCCCTGGACATGGCAGTTCATTGAACGATTCCCATAAAGGCTTCGTAGATGTAACGAACAGCTGGTCTCCAAATGAACTCAAACCTTTTGAGGTTATTATAAAATCCGGGAAATGCGATATGATAATGACAGCCCACATTTTTAATGGAAAAATCGATCCAGAGTGGCCAGCTACCCTCTCATCCAGAACTGTCAAGGGGATACTCCGTAATGATCTTAAATATAGAGGTATTGTCATCTCTGACGATATGCAGATGAAGGCAATCAGGTCATTTTACGGCCTTGAAACTGCTATAAAAATGGCAATCTCTTCCGGTGTCGACATCCTGCTTTTTGCCAATAATTCGGTCTTTGAAGAGGATATCTCAACACGCGCCCTTGCAATAATAAAAAAATTGTTGTCCCGTGGTGAAATCAGTCCAGAACGGATCAATGAATCATACATGAGAATCATGAAGCTTAAGGAGAAATTGAACTGAACAGTGAGCGAATAAAAAATAAATATTTTCCTTAACAGTCGGAGCTCCCCCGTAACTTGTTGCGGGGGAACTTCAATTACTTCATTCCCTGCTGCTTGCGGCGGGGAGATTCAATTAGAGAAATCTTCGATTACAGATCAACCTTGATAAAGTTCCGTCTACGACTTATCTGAGCCCGACCCATAACCAGACCTAAAATCCACCCCAGAAGCAAAACACCGGCTCCACTAACAAACCAGAGTTTATTTGTCTGTTTATTGAGCTGCCTGTTTTCTTTCAGAAGGTTGTTCACCCGACTTTCAAGGTTTTTATTTCTGTTTTCCAAATTGTCTTTCAGCTCTTTTACCTCAATATAATCGACTGCCCCTGATCTTAATTTCTCATAATTTCTTTTTACCGCTGTCAACTCTTTTTCCTGGGACAATAGATTAGATTTTAGTTCCAAATTTGATTTTTCCAGCTGTTTTTTACTTTCTCCAAGACTATTAATTTCATCCTTTAACTCTTCAACCTTCTCCTCAAGCCCAACAATTACAGAAAATTTTGGTGCTTCTGAGGTCAAGAAACGCCTCAGGACATAACCTTCTTTCCCATTTTTCAGCCGAACACGAACCCAATCATCCCCTTTTTCGAGTATTTCAAGCTCCTGATTCGACTTTAGCATGGCAATAACTTTATTTTCATTAGACGGACCTGTCCGTAAGGTGATCTTAAATGAATCAGTAACAAACATGGTTTCAGCAAAAGCGGAAGCCGTAAGCAGCATACTAAAAAATACCATTGAAAATAAGGATTTGGGAAACATTTTTTCTACCTCCTCATATATGATTCCATCAATTTGGTACCATAAAAACCAGTGTTTGTCAAAAGTTCTCCCTTAAGCTCATCCCCCAATAAAACAGTGAGTTTAAGGAAAAATCTTGTATTTCACAAACTATGTGCATTTTGGCTTGACAAGATACATATAGTATTGTCCTATTCAGAAAAATATCAAAGTATAATTAAGTTTTTTTTAAGTAAAACCGATTATTAATTAACAAAAAGATTGAAGCTCCCCGCAGCAAGCTGCGTGGAATCTCCGACTGTTAATGAAATTTGTTGATTTTATTCGCTCGCTGTTCAGTTCAAAGGGCAATTCATGAAAAAGATAACTGTGAAGACCGGGTCAAAGTTTGAAATGATCGATATTACCCATCAGGTCAGGAAGATGGTGAGTGAAAGGCAGATTAAAAGCGGCATCTGTCATATTTTTACACCCCATACTACTGCAGCTATTACAATAAACGAAAATGCCGATCCTAACGTGCCAAGGGATATCATAATGGAGCTGAATAAGATTATACCGCCCAATGACAACTACAGTCATATTGAGGGAAACTCTGCCGCCCACATCAAGTCCTCCCTGATTGGGGCTTCCGAAACGGTATTCATAGAAGATGGCAAGCTTATACTCGGTACATGGCAATCTATATTCTTCTGTGAATTTGATGGTCCCAGGACAAGAAAGGTTCTTATAAGACTGTTTTCAACAAAATGAGAAGATAATGGGCACCGTGAAAGTAACCATACTCGGCTCAGGAACATGCGTCCCTTCTTTAAGGAGGAGTTCCTGTTCCATCCTTATGGATATAAATGATACAAAGCTTTTATTTGACTTGGGGGCTGGTACCATGAGACGATTACTGGAGGCCGGCACAACGATATCACAGATATCATACCTTTTCTTTAGCCATCTTCATCCCGATCATACTGGTGAATTTGTCCCATTTCTCTTTGCTACCAAATATCCCGAAACATATCGCAGACGAACACCTTTCACGGTAGCCGGTGCCGTAGGTCTTAAGAGCTTTTATGATGGGTTGAAGAAAGTATACGGACACTGGATTGAATTAGAAGGCAACCTGTTAAACTTAATAGAATTTGACAATACTGCACCTGATGGCCTTTCACTCAAACTTTTCGATGTTGAAACAATGCCGATGGAGCATATAGAGAGCAGCATCGGCTTTCGAATTACAACACCGGAAGGAACATCTGTAGTCTATACCGGAGATATCGATCTTTGTGACAATGTTGTTACACTTGCCAGAAATGCTGACCTTTTAATATGTGAAGCTTCTCTTCCCGAGGGTATGAAGGTTCCAGGACACCTTACACCTTCGCTGGCAGGTGAAATTGCCGCTCAGGCTAACGCTAAGCGGCTTGTTCTCACGCATTTTTATCCCGAATGTGATATGGTTGACGTTGAAGCCGAATGCCGTAAAACCTATCAAGGACATCTCATTCTGGCAGAAGATCTATTACAGATTGAAGTAGGCATCTCAACGTGAAGCTCTTCGTCGAAAGTCGGAGCTTGCTAAGTGTGTTCCTCGGTAAGATCAAGTCCGCACAGCAAGTCGCGGAAAACACGCTCGTAATTTATTTTCAGGAGGTATAGATGATTACATTCACCACAATTAAAAACATAGGATTTGTTCTAACAAGGTTTAAGGGCACAGATGGAGTAACTCTTGAAACTAAGAAGTGGATGCATGTATTAACGACAATGGGTTACAATTGTTATTTCTTTGTGGGAATATCCGATTCTCAACCGGAAAGGACCATGATAGTACCAGAGGCATTCTTTGACCATCCTGATATACGAAGAATTCAGGAAAAATGTTTCGGCATTCCCACAAGGACATCACAGATCACCGATCAAATACACTGCTTGAGAAAAAAACTAAAAAATGATTTATACAGCTTCATCGAAAAATTTTCAATTGACATGCTCATTGCTGAAAATGCCCTCACCATTCCGATGAATATCCCCTTAGGACTGGCCATCACCGAATTGATAGCCGAAATGGGCATTCCCACTATAGCTCATCACCATGATTTTTATTGGGAAAGGGAACGGTTCATGGTCAATTGCGTTCAGGACTTTCTTTCGATGGCCTTCCCTCCCAATCTTCCGTCAATACATCACGCGGTGATCAATTCACAGGCCGACAGTAACTTGAGCTACCGCACCGGAATATCTCCTTACATTATTCCTAATGTTTTTCAATACTCGGCAAGCGCACCATTTATTGATGACTTCAATAAAGACGTAAGAAAAGACTTGGGACTGGAAGAAGACGATCTCTTTTTCTTGCAACCCACACGAATAGTCGCAAGAAAAGGAATCGAACATTCCATTGAGGTCGTCAACAGGATGAATGACCCAAAAGTCAAACTTGTGATCACCCATTCTGCAGGCGACGAAGGCGATGAATACCACGAAAGAATAATCAGTTATGCAAAGCTTCTGAATGTACCCCTGATTATCAAACCTGAGATTATCGAAAGCAAGAGAAGGATAACTACGGATGGAAAGAAAATATATACTATCTGGGATATGTATCCCCATGCAGATTTTGTCACCTACCCTTCACTGTACGAAGGGTTTGGGAATGCATTCCTTGAAGCGATTTTCTTTAAAAAACCGATCCTCGTTAACAGATACTCGATTTTCAATCAGGATATTGAGCCGATAGGGTTTCATGTTGTCAGTATGGACGGATATGTAACCGATGAGGTTATCAAAAAAATAAAGCACATATTAAAACACCCGGAAGAAAGGAGAAGGCTGGTAAATAATAATTATACGCTTGCATCCCGCTTTTTCTCCTATGAAGTACTGGAACAAAAACTGAGAACAATAATATCGAATATTGAAGGCATTTCAAATGAGAGGCGGGATCCCGCGAAATGGCAGCATCTCTCCCTGCTTTCAGACGATTGATTTTAATAATTTCGTAAAAGATAAATTTACAGGTATTTGAACAATCTTTGGCGAAGCAGCTCAAGCTGAGCTTTCTCTTGGGCAAGACAATATGTTTCCCCATCTTTGAACAATGTTTCTACATCTATGAGAAATTCTATGGCATTTTGATAGTTTGATTTAGAAAGGGCTTCCGCTCTTAATACCTCTCCTTTTTTATGCATTCTTACTCCCAATCTCTGAATCTCTTTGATTAAATCCTTGCCCGATTTCCCCCCTTTTTTGAGATAGGAACACCCTCTGATTACTACCCAGTAAGATTCGATATAATTGTGTATAAGGCCGGCAAAAGGCCTCAAGTTTGTTCTTCCCTTCCCTTTTACTTCGATCCACGCCTCATTGCCCCGTTCCTCACCAACAATCATGCCCCTATCATGGATATATGATAAAATGCTGTTGACCTCATCAACATCATCCTTCCTGTAATCAAAAACAAACTCATGATGGAAAATTCCTTTAAAAAACTTGTAATCTTCCATGATTTGATAAAGAGGTATAGTATCCTCACTGCTTGACAGAATGGAGGTGGCAACAAAGGAGAGGGAAAGAAAAAAATGGAGGATATTATTTTTGTAATACTCCAGGTTCAATCTCTTGTCATCCACAAGTGAATAGACAATTTCTCTAAATTCTTCTTCCTCATCTGCTTCTGCTCCCATCTTTGATATGAGTCCGGATGATTCGAATAAGTTGAGGGCATCCTCAACAGCTTTCTTCCTGTTGGCAAAAGAAAAGCTTACGTTTCTAAAGACGAGATAGTCATAAAGTTCGTTTACTATACCCATCAAGTCATCGTGGGATATGCCCCTTTTGTAATGACTGAGAAGTCCTAAGGCAATAAGAGAAAAAGGCGTTACCACAGACACTTCACTTATTTCACTGACAATATCATATCCTATCTTTCTGTATAAACTCTGTCTCTCGTAAACAGACATGTCATCAAAAGATTTTTCATGAGAAGCAAGATAAGACTTGAGCAATATAGGCTCAGCAATATTAATATAGACCCTGCCGTGGCGTTTTTTGAGAAACTTTCTGCCTTTGATGATTGTCGACATTTTTTCTTTTTCTTTAGGGGCACCACCCAGTTCTGCCATATATGATTTCTCTTCCAAAACCCTGTCATATCCTATAAATACAGGAATTATGGCCAGATCATCACAGGCACCTTCTTTATAGGCCTGGATTATCATAGAGAGCAAACCGTACTTTGGCATAACCATCTTGCCTGTCCGGCTTCTCCCACCCTCTATAAAAAACTCGAGGGGAAGTCCCTCTTTCAACAGTACTTTCAAATACTTAGCAAAGATTTCTCCGTAAAAAGGGTTTCCTTTGAAACTTCTCCGCATAAAAAAGGCACCGGATTTCCTTAAAATATGACCGAAAGGCCCAAACATCATATTAGTTCCAGCGGCAATAAATGGCATCTGGATATTATGCTTGTAAAAGATATAAGACAAAAGGAGATAATCCATATGACTCCGATGACAGGGGATTATAATAAAAGGCATCTTCCTCGAAACATCTCTTATTTTTACAAGTTCTTTCCTGTCAACAACAATACCGTCATATATATTGTTCCACAGCCAGGTCAGTACTTTATACCAAATCTCTATGTAAGCTTCATTGTAATCAGCTGCTATTTCACGTAGGTGCTTCTCTGCCTCCTTAACAACCCTGCTATAATCTTTCTTCTTTTCTGCCGCCACATCTTTCATGAACCCGACAAGTTCATTGTCCCTCAGAACCATTCCGATAATTTCTTCCCTGGATTTCAAAACCGGCCCTACAATCGCTCTTTTTTCCTCATCGATTCTTTCAATAAGCTCCCTCCTCAAGCGATAGGAAACATTTTCCATGGAAAGCCCTCTGTTTTCCTTGATAAACTCAGCTAAATTGATCGGTCTGGCAGATATTACAGACGCCTTTTTAGAGTTTCTCAGGAAAGTTATCAATCTTCTCAACGCACAAGGATTTTCTTTTTGCCCAAATAATATATTTATCAGTGTTTTATACTTTTTTTCCCTTCTTCTGCCGTATGCAACCAGTTCCGGTACCAGATAGATTGGAACATCCAGATCCTTTTGTGCACTTATCAGCTGGACAATAGGACTTCCATATCTGCTGCCTATAAATCCCGAATCACGAAGATATATGATAGAGCTGTTTTTATCTGCCGTTACACGTTTTAAATATTCTGTTTTATCTGGATTAAGGATAGTGCCTTTGAAGATGAAATGAAAAAAATGGGCAAGAAAAACCCTGGCAACCAAAGATAAAGGCTGCCATATGATCATGTTAATTCCATGACAATAGACGGGTCTTTGAATACCTTTTCTGAATGAAAGTTCCCGGAGGATCAGGCAGTTTAGCTGGCTCCTGTTCTTAAGGACGTAAACCGTAATTCCCTTCTTTGAAAGATCCTTTAGCTCTTCAACATGCTCTTCAGCTAACTTTACTCCGCATAGCCTTCCCCTGAATAATCCGAACAATGAAAATCTGTTTTGCTCGTTCAGAGATCCACAGTAATATTCCCCGATTTCGGTGGTCCATGATTTGATTTTTGACTTGATTGACATGGATTCCTATGGACAAACTGAGGAACTACTGCCCTTGTCTGATCAATCTGCTTCTTATTTCCTGCTTAATGTCACTGTTCGTTTATCGGAAAATCTTCCGGAAATCGTTGAGTCATATAGTTTCTCACAAACTCCTCAGTTTCAGCCGCCGTGGAAAAAGTCATTACTTTCTTTAAAAGCTCTTTGGCTTCCCACAAACTGGATTCGCGTATGATCTTCTTTACATGCGGTATTGCCAGGGGATTCATGCTCAACTCGTCCAGTTGAAGACCGAGAAGAATCATCGTATAAGCAGTCTCTCCTGCCATCTCCCCGCACATGGCAACCTTTATTCCGGCTTTATGCCCTGCATCAACAATATGTTTTATCAACTTCAACACGGCGGGATGAAGAGGTTCATACAAATAAGAAACCCGCTCATTACCCCTGTCAATTGCCAGAACATACTGAATGAGATCGTTTGTGCCGATGCTGAAGAAATCCGCCTCTCTTGCCAATTCATCAACAACCATGGCAGCAGACGGAATCTCTATCATTATACCGAGCTCAATGCCCTTAGCAAACGGAATTCCCTCTGCCAAAAGATCATCCTTCACTCCGTTAAAAATTTTCTTAGCATCCCGAAACTCTCCTACACCTGAAATCATGGGGAACATGACTCTTGTCTTACCATAGGCACTTGCACGCAAAATAGCCCGCAACTGTATTTTAAACAATTCGACTTCCCTGAGACAAAACCTTATAGCCCTTAATCCCATCTGCGGGTTTGTCTCCATGACCAATTTGGAATCGGAAAAGAATTTATCACCTCCGAGATCGAATGTTCTGATGGTTGACTCTTTAATACCCTTGCCCTCTATTACACTTTTGTAACTGAGGAAATGTTCCTCTTCAGTAGGGAGCTGTTTTTTATTAATATAAATGTATTCAGTCCTGAACAAACCAACCTCCTCTGCTCCATGAGCAACAGCCGATGGAATCTCTTCAACAAACTCAATATTTGCGCCTATTCCTACCCTATAATTATCCTTCGTCAGAGCAGGAAGAGCTGCATATTGAAGGAGGCTTTCTTCAATAACCTGGTAATGCTTCTTTTTGTCTTGGTATCGTCTTAATATGTCAGGATCCGGATTGATAATTACGAAGCCGGAAATACCATCAATAATAATCTCATCATCGTTCCTAACCTCACTGACAACCTTTTCTAATCCAACCACCGCAGGGATTTCGATTGACTTTGCCACAATGGCCGTATGGGACGTCTTGCCCCCGACATCCGTAGCAAAACCCAAAACTTTTTCGACTTTCATCTGGGCTATATCGGTCGGAGAAAGGTCTCTCGCAACAATCACAACATCTTCACCAATATTGGAAATCACTTCATGCTTTTTTCCTGCAAGGTTTGTCAAAATTCTCTGTCCTACATACTCTACATCACTAATTCTCTCCCTGAGATAGTCATCTTCCACCATGTTAAATATTTCTCTATACTTATCGATAGTCATTCTGAGTGCCCACTCTGAATTGATACACTTATCTTTTATGTTCCGTATCGTATCTTTAATCAACATCCGATCCTTGAGAATCATGATATGTACATCAATAATATAAAATGACTCTATTCCCTTATAATCGCCAAGTTTTTTCTTGATTTCTAAAAGCTGTTTTTCCGATTCCTTCAAGGCCTTCCTGAATCTTCTTGTTTCTTTGGCAACTAACCTGCTGTCATCTAATCTATAACGGGACACCTTCCTTTCATCCAGGCGATCAAGCACACAGGCCTTTCCGATGGCTATACCTGGAGATACGCCGATGCCTTTAAGTATAGTTGTTCTTTTTTCTTCGTTAACGCTGCTCATCAATTTTCTCCGAACTTATCTTCTATCAGAATTCCAAGACCCTCAACGGCACCACGTGCATCTTCTCCTTCCGCTCTGATCGTTATCTTGCTCCCCTTTGGGCAGGCAAGTGTCAGGATTTCCAAGAGGCTTTTCCCATTAACTTCCATCCCATCTCTTTCAAAAAAAATTTTTGATTTAAATCTGCCCGACTCACGAGCCAGTATGGCTGCAACCCTCGCATGAAGACCTAATTCATTTTTTATTGTAAAGGTTTTTGTTTCTATCGTTTTACCCATAATATAACAAAAGTATTATGATATCACAAAAGATAGGATTGTTACCCCATAAAGTATATTCAGAGGTGATATTCCTTTTTTTATCATAAAAAAAACAAGGCCGACAACAATCAATATCAAGACCCTTTCCATTACTTCAAAATAAAATACACTGGAATATGAATGAGTTGTAGAGGCAAGATATGTAAGGATTCCAAGTGAAATTACCGATAACCATCGTATTTTTCTATACATTCGAGGAAGATCTGTCATTCTGATAAAATCAACGCCTTCCCTTCCTTTCCTATACCCCTCAACAAATCCCTTTAATCTGACCCATATATGAAAAGGATTATAAATCAGAAGAAAAATCAGAGGAGCCAGAAGGAATCCTTTGATCGCCAGGGCAACCCCTACAACGGCTGAAAAGGGTTTCAGAGAACCCCAGAAAAAAGAGTCCCCCACCGCCGCATAGGGTCCCATAAGGGCATTCTTTAACTTATCCGCTTCCGGACAATTACCATCTTCAAAAAAATCTTCCTCTAATCTCAACACAGACCCAATAACCGGCCCAGACATATAGGGATTAGTATTAAAAAACTGTAGATATCTGGTCAGCATGTTGGAAACCTGATGTCTGTCTTTCCCCAATTTTTTGACAAGAGGAATTGCGGAAAATACAAACCCAAGATTATGCATTCTCCAGAAATTTAACGAACACTGGATAAGAAGAGATCTCAAAAAAACTCTCACCATAACGCTATTGAGTTTTTTTGGCCTTATCTTTTCATCAATACGCGATATTTCGTTCTCCACTCTCTAAACCCCTGCTCTCGGTACACCATCAATTCAACCGCACTGGCGTAACATGATTATTATATCAAGTCAATCCCTCACCGTGCAATATCTATCGAAATTTTTTCTTGACATAAAACATTTTTTTTTGTTAAGAAGCCTCACCGGTTTTAAAATGATATATTAGCCGGTATTTTTTTTGCGTTCAAACATTCGAGAAAGGGGGTGGTTAAAATGGTTTGTCAAAGTATAAAGATCGGATTTGAGTGTGCTTTTATGAGTAAGAAGGGGTGTGGATTTAATGGAGGTAGTTGTCATCCAATCATTGATAAGTGTGAAGGTTGCTCAAAGATTATAGAGTGTCCTACTGGAAAATACTGCATGATTTATCCTGATCCTGTAAGCAAATGGGCTATCGGCGGATGTCCTATGGCATCACACCTTGATAAAGGTACAATAGTAGCTGCACAAAAAATTAATCCGTTAAAAGCCTCAAAGAGATCAAAAAGATAATTACAAGCATTCAGCATTCAGCATTCAGCATTCAGCGATCAGCAAAATAAAAAAGTAGGGGTAACCATACGGGGCTACCCCTATCCGATTGATCTTTTGTTTTTTTTGCTGAAAGCTGGCGGCTGATAGCTGAATGCTCTTTAGCTTACCATCTCTCTTATTTTCAACAATTCTTTCTTGATACGTACCAACCGATCCCTGTAGCTATCCTCGGATACACTGATATCTTCCCTCTTCAGCCTGGATAACTTCTTCTTTGCACCAGCTATAGTAAACTGTTCAGAGTATAAGAGATTCCTGATCGTCACTAATTCCTCTACATCCTTTTTCCTATACAGCCGCTGGTCGGACGTTGTCCGAACAGGCTTTATCGTCTTAAATTCAGACTCCCAGTACCTTACAACATAAGGCTCCACACCGAGTATCCTGCTGACCTCACCGATACGGAAATACGATTTGTCGGGAATCTCCACGTCCATTATTGTCCCCCTTGGGGAATTGGAAAAAACCAAAATCAGCTGTCAACCGATAACTGCCCCCTGACAACTAATGTAGTTTATTCATTCAGCGCTCCCTTAAGTACCTGACTCGACTTAAATGTTAAAACTTTTCTGGCGGAAATCTCAATTTCATCCCCTGTTTGAGGATTTCTCCCTTTCCGTGCCTTCTTTTCTCTGACAACAAAACTGCCAAATCCAGAAATCTTTATTTTTTCACCACGCGTAAGATTTTCTTTCATTATATCAAACACCGCTTCTACTATTTTAGCCGAATCCTTTTTTGAGAAACCCAATTTGCCACACACATCCTCAACTATATCTATCTTAGTCACATTTCCCTCCTAAATCCGTTTATTTTCAGTTTTCCTTCCCTCTGATTTTAGCCTTGGTTAAATTAACAATTCTTTCCGCTATCCTGTTATGCACCTTATCTACTTCATCATCCGTCAGTGTTTTATCAGGAGAACGATATATAAACCTCAGTGCAAGACTTTTCATGCCATCAGGAATGTTCTTTCCATAATATACATCGAAAACAACCACTTTTTCAAGCAACTCTTCGTTTTCCTCAAAAACCAGGTCCTGTATTCTTCCGCCCTCAACATCCTTGCCAACTAAAAAAGCGACATCCCTTGTGATTGATGGAAACTTGGGAATTTCACTGTAGATCGCCCTTTCAGCATTATTATAAAGTCCTGCAAGAACGTCGAAGTCAAGCTCAAAAACGACAGCCCTTCTCTTTAAACTCATCTTCTCGAGAATTTCCGGATGAACCTCCCCCACAAACCCAATTTTCCTATTATCTACGAAAACTGCACTGGACATCCCTGGATGAAGGAACGGTACATTGGCATCCGTTTTAAATTTTACATTTTGTATCATAAGCCCATCAAAAAGATTCTCCACACATCCTTTTAGGTCGTAAAAATCAGAAAGTAATCCTTTGAAGTACCAGAGATTGTCATACCTTGAACCTGTAATAAGTCCTGCAATCCTCTCATTTTCGAGAGGAAGTTCTCCTTTCTCTTGTAATATAAATACTTTTCCTTTCTCAAATATCTTGAGATCAAAACAGCCAACATTTATATTTTTTCTCATCGTATCAAGAAGACCATATACCAGACCAGTTCTCATGACCGATTGGTCTTCTGTAAGCGGATTTTTAATAATAACAAATTTCCTTCCTTCGTCATTTTTTTCCAGGCCAAGTATATTTGCCGACTCCGGGGTAATAAAACTATAATTTATTACCTCGGAATATCCCTGTCCGTTGAGGATGTCTCTTATCTTATCTTCAAGCGTCTTCTCACCGTTTCTTATATCGGATCTCATAGAAACTGCCGGAAGAGATGTGGGAATACTGTCATATCCGTATATTCTAACAATCTCTTCAATTAGGTCAATCTCCCTTGAAATATCTACCCTAAAGGTAGGTGGAGTTACATGATAATTCCCATTTTCTGTCTTATTTACGGTCATCTCCAGGTTTCTCAGGATTTTTTTTATTTCACTGGCTTTTACCTTAATTCCAAGTATTTCATTTACTTTTTTCACTCTGAGAGGAATATTCTTTACGGGTTTTATCCTCTTGGGATATTTGTCAATATAATTCTTGCAAATCTTTCCACCCGAAAGGGCAGCAATCAACTGGGCCGCCCTGGCCGACGCCCTAACCACACCTTCGGGATCTACACCTCGCTCGAATCTAAAAGATGCATCAGTGCTCATCCCCAGCCACTTGGAGGTCTTTCGAATCGAGGTCGGATCGAAATAAGCGCTTTCCAGAAGTACCGTTTCTGTATCGTCTATAACCTCCGAATTCAATCCCCCCATTATACCGGCAACCGCAACCGGTTTTACACCATCACATATCATCAGGGTCTCGGCCCTCAGTATCCTTCTTTTTCCGTCCAGAGAAACAAATTCCTCTCCTTCTTGTGCACCACGGACAATAATCCTCCCCTCCTCGAGAAAACGAAAATCAAAAGCATGTAAGGGCTGACCAAATTCCATCATCACAAAGTTTGTTATGTCAACAATATTATTTATTGCACGCAGGCCAACGGCTTCAAGCCTCAATCGCATCCAGCGTGGAGAAGGTTTGACATTGACGTTTTTGATTAATCTGGCGGTATACCTTGGACAGAGGTCTGGATTAAGTATTTCTACAGAGGTAATGTCCGTAATATCCTCTTCCGATTCCGAAATTACTATCCCCGGGTACCTGAGTTTTTTACCTGTTATGACAGCAACTTCTCTTGCAATCCCGATAATACCAAGGCAATCAGAACGGTTCGGCGTGATTCCAATATCAAAAACAGTGTCTTTCAAGTCCAGTGCATCTGTTAAATCTTCACCCGGAGAAAGCCCTTCAGGGAGTATCATTATACCAGAAGCATCTTCCCCGAGTCCAAGTTCATCTTCAGAACAGAGCATCCCGTAAGATTTTTCTCCCCTTATTTTAGAGCTTTTAATTGTATAACCGCCCGGTATTGTCGCACCCACCAAAGCCAAGGGAACGATATCCCCGATGTTCATGTTCTTTGCACCACACACAACGGAATAAGTTTTATCTCCCGTCGTAACTTCACACAAAGAAAGTTTATCGGCACCTGGATGAGGTCTTATGGAAAGAATTTTTGCCACAACAATATTGGCAAATTCAGGACCTACCTCTCTCACAGAATCCACCTCAAGCCCCGCCATGGTCAACCTGTCGGCAAGTTCTCCCGGCCCTAATTCAACATCAACATAATCTTTAAGCCATCTAAGGCTGACTAACATGCTTTATTCCCTCACTCTGAACGCTGAACCCTGAACTCGGAACTCGTTTTAGAACTGTTCCAAAAATCTCTGGTCATTTTCATAAAACAATCTGATATCCGATATGCGGTATTTGAGCATGGCAATCCTCTCGACACCGAGACCGAAGGCAAATCCTGTTATTTCTTCCAGATCATAGCCAACCGCTTTGAAGACTTCGGGATCAACCATACCCGCCCCAAGAATCTCAAGCCACCCACTCTGACCACATACACGGCATCCATGACCGCCGCACATTATGCACTGAATATCAACCTCTGCACTCGGTTCCGTGAATGGGAAGAAACTGGGACGAAATCTAAGGAGAGTATTTTCACCAAAGATTTTATGGAGAAAGTACGTCAGAACACCTTTAAGATCACTAAAGGTAATACCTTTATCAACCCAAAGACCCTCAATCTGGTGAAACATCGGGGTATGAGAGATGTCCGAATCGTGCCGGTAAACCTTACCTGGCGACACAATCCTGACAGGTGGCCGTTGCTTTTCCATAATCCTGATTTGAACGGGAGATGTGTGTGTACGAAGAACGATATTGTCCTCTACATAAAATGTGTCCTGCATGTCTCTGGCGGGATGATCTTGGGGAATGTTAAGTGCTTCAAAATTATAGTAGTCCAGCTCGACCTCCGGACCTTTTGCCACAGAAAAACCGAGCCCAAAAAAAAATTCACATATTTCGTCAGATACCTTAGTTATAGGATGATTTCTTCCATATCTTACCCCTCTGCCTGGAAGAGTTATATCGATCTTCTCATGCAGAAGTGCTTCGTATTTTCCCTGTAAGGAAATTTTTTCCAGGGTATTTTCTATCTTTACGGAAAGAGCTTCTTTTATCTCGTTTGCGAGTTTTCCCAGAAGCGGCCTTTGTTGCGGTGAGACACTTCCTATTTTACGAAGAAGTGCAGTAAGATAACCATTTCTCCCAAGGTATTGTGTACGTATTTCAAGGATTTCTTCTTTGCTTTTTGCAGAATTGAGTTGAGCTTCTGCTTTCCTCTGAAGCCCCACAAGATCTTCTCTCATGTCGCCCGTTCACCCGTTGCAATGCTGACAATTTCCGAAAATCCCATGGGATCGTTAACCGCAAGCTCTGCAAGAATTTTTCTGTCTATCTCCACTCCGACCTTGTTCATGCCATCAATCAATCTACTGTATGAGACATTGTTCATACGGGCGGCTGCGTTTATCCTAGCTATCCATAGTTTCCTAAAGTCTCTTTTCCTCGCCTTTCTATCCCTATAGGCATACCTCATAGCCCGATCAACAGCTTCCGTAGCAGTCTTGAATAATCTGCTCCTCGCACCAAAATATCCTTTTGCCTGTTTAAGGATCTTTTTTCTTCTCTTCCTGCTACTCACACCTTTTTTCACTCTCGGCATCTTTATCTCCTAATCCGGATCTGCTTAAAGCAGAGAATCCAGCACGGTATTTTTAAACAACAATTTCCAAATGAATCTCCAAGTAACTGGAGTAAACTAATGTGACTAAAGTTGAAAATTCTTATCCATAACTTTAGCTCACTTTAGGCACTTCAAACTTTAGGCACTTATGTCACGCATAAGGAATCAACTTCTTAATATCCTTTACATTTGTCTTGTCCATAATGGTAGACTTTCTCAAGCCCCTTTTCTTTTTAGACGTTTTCTTAGTAAGGATATGACTGGCAAAAGCCTTTTTTCTCTTTATCTTTCCTGTTCCAGTCAGGCTAAATCTCTTGGCCGCTCCTCTGTGTGTCTTAATCTTTGGCATCAAATCACCCCTGTCTCATTATATAAACATTCATCACTCAAATATCAGTCATTAAAAATATTAATTGTCTTTATAATTTTTTATTTTTTGGGAGATATTATCATTATCATATTTCTTCCCTCAAGCTGCGGATACTTATCAATGACACACGCATCTACCAGCTCATTCTTTATCTCATCCATGATCTTCCTACCCAGATCAGTATATACTATCTCTCTTCCCCGGAACATCATGGTTATCTTTACTTTGTTGTTTTGATCGAGAAATTTTTTTATATGACGAAGTTTAAACTGTAAATCATGCTCCTCGATCTTTGGTCTCACCCTGACCTCTTTTACCTGAATCGTGACCGCACCTTTTTTAGCTACCTGAGATTTTTTACTCTGCTGATACCTGAATTTTCCATAGTCCATGATCCGGCACACAGGAGGCGAAGAATTTGGGGCAACCTCCACCAGATCCAGACCCGCCTTATCGGCCTCCAGCAGGGCATCTGCCAAAGGCAATATTCCCAACTGTTTCCCTTCAGAATCAATAACTCTAACACTGTCAGCCTTGATCCCACGATTTATTCTTAAATTCTTAGCTATAAGTCACCTCCTAAAAATTGAGTGACTAAAGTTTAAAGTGTCTAAAGTGATCTAAAGTTATTTATAAGCATAACTTTAGGCACTTTAGCTCACTTTAGGCACTCTTTATTCATACTTACTACACTTTTCTCTAACCAGGGAAACAAAATCAGCCACGCTGATTGATCCAAGATTTTTTCCATCCCTCTGTCTGGGAGAAACACTCTCAGAATCGACCTCTTTGTCACCGATTACCAACATATAAGGGATTTTTTGCATTTGTGCTTCCCTTATCTTATATCCTAATTTTTCGTTTCTGAAACCCCTTTCCAGCCGGATACCAGCATCGACAAGTTGCCTGTAAACTTTTTCACCGTAGGGTATCTGTTTCTCAGTAACTGTAAGCAAAACCGCCTGTACCGGTGACAACCATACTGGAAAGGCACCAACATAATGTTCAATTAACACCCCCATAAACCTTTCTATGGCGCCCAGAATAACCCTGTGCAGCATAACCGGTCTATGCTTCTCACCATCAGACCCGATATAGTTGAGATCAAACCTGTCAGGCAGGGTAAAATCGCATTGTATTGTCGCACATTGCCAGCTTCTTTTCAAGGCATCCTTCAGCTTAAAGTCTATCTTTGGACCATAAAAAGCCCCGTCTCCTTCGTTAATATCATAAGACATGTTTTTGTCTTTAAGCGCATGTTCCAACGCTGAAGTAGCCAGATCCCAATCCTCATCGGAACCTATCGAGTCCCCCGGTCTTGTGCTGAGTTCAACTTCATATTCAAATTTGAAAACATTCATCGCAAAATCGACAAAATCGACAACGCCCTTAATCTCAGAATTCAACTGCTCGGGTGTACATAATATATGTGCATCATCCTGCGTAAATTGACGAGCCCTCATTAAACCGTGGAGAACCCCTGTTTTTTCATGGCGGTGAACGGTACCAAGTTCAAAATATCTGACCGGTAAATCCCTGTAACTCCTTATCTTGGACTTGTATATCAACATGTGAGAAAGGCAGTTCATAGGCTTTATGCCATAAACTTGACCCTCAACCTCGGTAAAATACATGTTTTCCCGGTAATGGTCAAAATGTCCTGATTTCTTCCAGAGCTCCTCCTTTAACATCTGAGGCCCTACAACAATTTCATACCCCCGCTTAAGGTGTTCCTTTCTTTCCCAATCCTCAATAATTGTCCTTAACATAGCCCCCTTCGGATGAAATATAATCATACCCGGCCCAACTTCTTCATTCATCTGAAAAAGGTCTAACTCTCTTCCCAATTTCCTGTGATCTCTCCGTTTTGCCTCTTCAAGTATTAAAAGATACTCCTCAAGTTCCTCCTCAGTCGCAAAACCCGTGCCATAGATGCGCTGTAGCATTTTGTTTTTCTCATCACCACGCCAGTAAGCACCTGCAACACCTGTAAGCTTGAACGCCTTAATCATACCTGTGGATGGTATATGTGGTCCACGACACAAATCCGTAAATCCGTCCTGTCTGTAAAGACTCACTTCCACCACATCCTCCGGCATATCATTCAACAGCTCAACCTTGTATGCTTCCCCTTTCTCCTTAAATAGTGAGATAGCCTCTTCTTTCGAGACCTCTTCACGCGTAAAGGGATGATCGGCAGATATAATTTCTCTCATTCTTTTTTCAATCTTTACCAGGTCCTCAGGAGTAAAGGATTCGGAGTACTCAAAATCATAGTAAAAACCATCATCAATAGCAGGCCCTATGCTAACTTTAACACTTTCGAAGATATCCTGTACAGCCTGAGCCATCACATGGGATATGCTGTGTCTGAGTGTGCTTAAACCCTCTCCCGAGTTAACATCAATAACTATTATAGAGGAATCTTCCTTCACAGAATAACTTAAATCCACCATTTCATCATTAACTTTTGCCGCTACTGCAGAAGTCAACAAATCTTCCTTCCATGACGCAATTATCTCTTTAACGGTCAGCCCTTCAGCGTGAGATACTACCGAACCATCAGGTAAGCTAATTTTGATTTTCTTCATGAAAAATGTCCCATTCCAGAAAAATGCACATACATTTTAAACCTGATACGGATCTGCCTGAGGCGGATAACCAAAAAAGTTCAAAAAGGGTACAAAGTAAGCTAAAGTTGACTGATTAAAATCCTTAACTTTAGGCACTTCAATTCATTTCACATTTCAAACTAAATCTTATTGTTTGGGGCGATACCCGCACATACACAAAAAACGCAAATATTGCAGACAAAGACCCTTCTTCATCAGACAGGCACCTGATTAGACCTTTATTTAAATAAAGGGCATCGCTGATTTTAAACTTGCTGATGCCCCTTTCAACTCACCACCTGTCGAGACTTCTGAAAAAGGTCTCACTTTGAGGAGATACCCCTCGAAATATTTAGTTAATTGAAGCTCCCCGCAGCAAGCTACGGGGAACGAAGTAATTCGAAGAATAATGCGCTCGCTGTTCAGTTCAAAAGCTGGTGAAATTCATCGCCGATGAATTTTGAGATGTCTGAAGGTTCCTCAAACATTTCCTGCAACTATTAACTATAAATGGTAGGCACGCAGGGATTTGAACCCTGGACCCCCACCGTGTCAAGGTGATGCTCTCCCCCTGAGCTACGTGCCTACAGACCTTCGAAAAAGATTCCACCTTGAGTGGATATTTCTCAAATTCTAATGGGTTTCAAGACATTTGCAAATTCTGTAAATGTCTTACATTAAAATCCGCCACTGATTAACAATAAAGCGTTTTTATGTCAAGACAAATATTACCTGAGCAGTCATCCTTCAGTAAAGAAACCGGGATGAAAACTGCTTTTCTCTGTCTTGCTAACGTCTGAATGCTAACTACCGATTGTTCACAATTACCCGGTACTATTATTTATGAATTTCACCCCTTTCGCCACATAATGCAAGCCGGAAGCAATTGTAAACAAAGCTGTAGTCCAATAAACCACTTCAAGCAACTGCCAATAAAAACTTCCCGGTAAATACCTTAGCATAAGGACAGAAAAAATAGATAAAAGCTGAAACACTGTTGTTACCTTACCTACAAAAGCAGGACGAACATCAAAAGAAATAGACATAAAAGAGAGTACAGAAATACCAAATAATATAATAAAATCCCTACTTACTACAATCACGGCAAGCCAGGAAGGAATCATTCCAAGGATTGCTAAAGTCACATAGGAGCTGGTAATCAGAGCCTTATCGGCCAGTGGATCCATATATGAACCCAAAACTGTTTTTTGTTTCAATATCCTTGCAAGAAAACCGTCAACGGCATCAGTAATGCCCGCAACGACAAAAACAATAAGTGCATTAAAAAACAAACCCTGAATCAAGAATATAACAAGAACAGGAACAAGGAATATTCTCATCAGGGTTAAGAAATTTGGTATATTCATCTTTTAACTACTACAAGTCATCTCTTGATTTGTTCCAATCAACCCATACATTCTTATCTTCTTCCAGAGTAAAATCCCGTGGTCTCTCGGCCGTACCATCTCCCTTTATGCTGACCTGCTGCATCGATTTAAGGAGGTATGTCCATTCTTCTAATGTAACTTTTTCAGGCCCGGGAACGACCCTCGGTCCTGCTATCCTATGCGGGGCTTCGATTTCCTTTGGAGGCTCAATAATCGCCCCACCTCCCGTAACGTGCACCATACCACCGTAAACCCTTACCAGCACCGATTTATCATCATTTACATTCATTCTATATACTGTTCCCCTAACACCGGCAACAGCATTTTCACAGGACAGCGCAAAATCAGTTTTTGCACCCACGGTCTTGTTCACATTTGCCCAGGTCCTGCCCAGAAGCAGTCGCACCCTAACATATTCGGTCTTCGATTTCTCATTACAGCCAATTTGAGAAATTTTAAAACGGGTACTATCCGCAAAGCGGAGAATTGTCTTATTCATCAAAACAATCTCCAGTCTTGATTTAGACCCGGTATTTACCCGGTCACCACCTTTCAGAATATCTCCGACTTGCAACGGATGCCTTTGACTCTCACCATCTGAAGTAACTGAGGCTGTCCCCTCAAGAAGAGTTACTTTTGCCTCGTCTTTCCCGATTGTAACCGTCATCAGTCTTCTGGCACAAACATCATTCGATAAGATAACAAAAATAAAAAAAACCGCACAGAACAAAAAAATGGTTTTCTGAAAGCTTTGCATAATCAACTCCCTGTTATACTGAGCTTGGGAAATATGATTCTATCTTATCGCTGAACGCTGATAACTCTGTTCATACAGCATCAGGACCATCAGGCAGGGTTTCCATGGCCTTATTTACCACTTCCTCAACAGCCTTTTCATAAATCTGACATGATTTCATTTCAAGTTCTTTCTGAGAAAATCCATAGTTCTTCTTCACTACCCTATAATGTGAACTCCAGAGTGTCTCTCCTGTCTTAGCACTTCTTAATTCAAAAGAAGCGGAAACCGCCGTGGGGGCATAAAAATAAACAAAAGAGGTTTTCCACTCAGTCAGGGTACAATACATCACGGCATCAACACCAAGCAACTCCCCTATTGCTTTAGGCGGTATTTTTCCTGCCACACATTCCGTATTTTTTTTATAAACTTTAGAGAGCTTTTCGTCAACAATTTCTAACGGTATTTTGGGATAACCTTTAAAATATAGTTCTTCAAATATCTTTTTTCGCAGAATTTGGGCTGCCTGTGTATCAGACGTCTCATTATCTACGGGCAGCACTGCAACAAGCCTTGGACTCGTCTCACTTGAAGGAGGAACAACTGGAGAGGAAGATCTTAACCAGCAACCGGAAATAAAACAGATAATTACTAATAGACAAAAAGCACTTTTTATCCTGTTAAGGAACATTTGCACACCTCAACTCATCTATATAATCTCAGCTCAATGTTTTCTTTGCTGATGTTAGTTATATCAAGTGAAAAGCCACTGAATTTTTGGGCAGAAAGCTCCTCAGCAAGAGATTGGGCACTTCCACGCATATCTAAATCCAATTTAACTGCATCCGATTCTATCCTCCGCGGATAAACATTTTTTATTCCTCTCACTTCTGTCTTTAATACTTCTATAAATTGAACGAAATCGGAGCAACTTTTCATTCCTCGAACAGTTATGGAAACCACTGCGATTGAATTGACTTCTTCTTGCCACTTTGCTATAATTTGCGATTGCAAAAGATTTGCCAGTTTCGTGGCGGCTTTTTCAATGGCTTCAGACCCTCCGGTCAGATCATCCATATGAATAGTTGCCTCCTGTACACTTGCCGAAGCTACGACAACCCCGTCATTCACCCTTATAGCCTTAGCTGTAAGGGTGGACTGAAAAGATTTCATGGTAGTACCGGCCACATTTCCCGTACATTTCACCAGGGCTTTCCCCGTAATGACAAGTTCTGCACCTCCCTGATTTCCTAAAGACACAGCTCCCTCGTCACCCAAATCTCCAAACTGATAAAACTTCTCAAAATCAAACTCACCCTCTGGAATTGAATAATCAACAAAGGTAAACCCCTTCTCTAAAAACCTGGCTCTGATAACACCATCACAAATCGTACCCCAACGGTAGCCGGAATAATCCTGCCCTACGTTCTGTTCTGCAATAAGAACCATAATTCTCGGCATCTCCTTATTGACCAGGAAACTCCCGTCTTCCGCATAGACCATCCGGATTTCAAATCCATTTCCGGCAACATAGGCATATGGATACCAAAGGCCACAAACAATAAAAAAAATAAGTGCGAGAAAAAATACTTTTCTCAAACGAACCCTCCCTGACCGTTATTCATCGTTCTTCAATTTCTCGATTTCTTCCCTGATAACCCTTTCGGCAATTTCGGGCACTATCTCTCTGGCAATTTTTTCAGCAATCTCTGATACCTTTTTTACGATTTCATCATTAAACTCACGATCCCCTAAAACCCCTTCAGGAACTTCTTCAACAACATCAATAAGGTCATAGATCTCTTCATCATCTTTTAATATCCACCCATCTTTGTCCTTAACGGCTTCGAGATTTTCTTTATCATTAAGAATTCCATCAAATAGATCAATTATTTCTTCCTCAGGATTTTCTTCATACGACAAATCTTTATCCACTTCCTCTAACGGGTCATCAACAAACGGCGACCCTTCAACAGCGGGTTCTATCCTTTCTTCCAGTCTCTCATCTTTGTCCATGATGTTCTCCCTTATCCAATTGAGCTCATGACTTATAATATGGTTTTGACAAATTGAAGCTCCCCGCAACAAGTTGCGGGGAATCTCCAACTGTTTAGTGAGTTAGAATTTGCTTTCTGGTAGAAAGCAAATTCGTTAACGTACTTATCCCGTTTATCGGGGTGAGGAAAATATTTTGTGTGTTCGCTCGATAACCCCGCCGCAAGCAGCGGGGAAGGCGCTCGCTGTTCAGTTCAACCTTCTTATTGAAGCTATCAAAGCATTTTGAGAAAAATACGCACTCGCTATACATCTTCAACCAGTTTCAAAACTTGTTTGTAAACCCTCCTCTTTGAAAGGCCTGTTTCCCGGGAAATTACATCTACTATATCTCTTGTCGTAAGTTCGAGATCTTCTCCCAATTTTTCAACCCTGATTCGTATCTCTTCATCCGAAAACTGACGAGGTGTTTTTTCTTTTCCCGCAACCACAAGAGTAATTTCTCCTTTTACCACCCTTTCTTGCAGAGAGTCCATAATTTTCCTGACATCTCCCCTTAATATTTCTTCAAAAACCTTTGTCAACTCTCTGGAAACAACTACTTCTCTGTTCCCCATAATTTTTTCTATATCCCGAAGTGTAGAAACCAGCCTGTTAGGAGACTCATAAAAAACCATCGTTCTGCTCTCATCCTTCAGTGATTCTAAAAACTGTCTTTTCTTATTTGCTCTGGAAGGCAAAAATCCATTAAAAACAAAATTGTCCATTGGCAAACCGGAAACACTCAGTGCTGCTATCACGGCAGATATGCCGGGAACAGGAACAACCTTGATATGGTTTTCAATCGCTCTATTCACTAAGATATATCCCGGATCTGATATGCCGGGAGTTCCGGCATCAGACACATAAGCCATATTCATCCCGTCACTAATCTTGGAAATCAAAAAATTGCTTTTTTCTAACTCATTATGATCATAAAGGCTGGTGAGTGGAGTACGAATTTGATACGCGTTTAACAGTTTCTTTGTCCTGCGGGTATCTTCCGCCGCAATAAGCTGGACTTCCCTTAGAACCCTCAGCGCCCTGAGGGTTATATCCTCCAGATTACCTATAGGAGTTGAAACAATATATAATGTTCCTTTTTCCATGGTTTCAAGTTTAACGGTTTCATACGCTCGTAAAAAGTCACTTTTCTTCGCTCAGAACCATTTTGGGAATGCTGTTATTGCCCGGCTAAAAATCTAAAACTCGTGCTTATGCACTCAAACAGTTAGATTTTCTTAACGCCGGTCACTATCAGCATCTTTTTCCCAAAATGCTTAAATTCGCTCTGAAAAAACTTTTTACGAACTTGTCAAGTTTAATACATCAGATCAAAAGCATTTTTAATAAGTTTTACCTCGCTGCCCTCAGGTAAAATTTTAACCGCCGCAACATCAAATCTTGCGCGGCAGTCCTGGAACTGCTTTTCCTTCAAATAATTCAATGCTATTTTTGAAATTTTCATTTTCTTGCTATGCCCAACTGACTCCTGCGGATAACCGTATTTAGCCGATCTCCTGCTTCTGACTTCTACAAATACTATGACATTTCTATCTATTGCAACAATATCAATCTCTCCAAAAACGCACCTGTAATTCCTTTGAACAATTCTGTACCCTTCTTTTTCCAGGTAATCAGCCGCAATATTTTCACCCAGTTTACCTGTCTGAATCTTAGTATTAGCCATTCGTTTTACAAATAGAGGTATTCCTTTACCCTCTTGAAAGATCTTCTGTGAATTTTACAGCACCCATATTTCTTTATGGCCTCGCGATGTTCAAGAGTACCATACCCCTTATTTTTAAGAAAATTATACTGCGGGAATTGATGATGATATATCTCCATTATTTTATCTCTGGACACCTTGGCAATAATAGAAGCTGAAGCTATTGAAATACTTAGGGAATCTCCTTTGCGAATGGCCTGTTGCGGGATGGGTACGTTAATATTATTGATACCATCAATTAAAAGATAATCGACGGCAAGGGAAAGATTTGTAACCGCCTCTTCCATTGCCATTAATGTTGCCTGAAGAATATTTATGGAATCAATGACAGACGATTCTACAACACCTAACCCAACTGAAAGGGCATCATTATTTATTGTTTCGTATAGTCTTTCTCTCTTTTTGGGAGAAAGTTGTTTTGAATCACGAATTTCATCATTCTTATAGCTTGGGGGAAGAACGACGGCCGCTGCAATAACAGGACCTGACAGAGGGCCCCTCCCCGCCTCATCAACACCAGCCACAACCTGAAAGCCGCTACGATGAGCACTCAGTTCAAAACTGTACATAGTCATTAAAAGTGCCTAAAGTTTGAAGTGCCTAAAGTGAGCTAAAGTTAAAATTATCAAACCCCTTAACTTTGATGCGCTCGTAAAAAGTGAAATTCAACGAATATGTCATTTCGACTATAGGGAGAAATCTTATCTTTTAAGTATGTTACGTTTAAAGGGTTTCTCGTTTCACTCGAAATGACAAGCTAAGGAGACTTTTTACGAGACTGTCAACTTTAGGCACTTTAGTTCACTTTAGACATTTTAGCTCACTTTCTTACCTTCTATCGGCTTCTTTTATCCTTGCCTTCTTGCCTCTAAGTCCTCTCAGATAGTACAGCCTGGAACGCCTAACTTTTCCTTTTCTTACAACCTCGACCCTGTCTATTATAGGCGAATGAAGGGGAAAAGTTCTTTCAACGCCTACACCATATGACATTTTCCTCACAGTAAAAGTTGCCCGGTTACTTCCCCCTCTTTTCCTTATTACAACTCCTTCAAAAACCTGTATTCTCTCTTTCTGGCCTTCGACAATTTTCGCATACACCTTAACGGTATCACCTGATTTAAAATAAGGAATATCCAATCTAATCTGTTCTTTTTCAAGCATCTCAACTCTATTCATTTCTTTCTAACTCCTCTCTCTCCTAACAATCTATCCAATACGACGGCTACTGCAGATCGAACAGACAGGTGGTTATAATTAGATGGTCCTTCGATCGGTTCAAGGAAAAAGTCGGCATCATCAATCACTTCCCTGACAATGCCCCAACCTGTTCCAAAAACCAGAAGACAGGGATTCTGACTTTTCGCCATACTTCTTTTCAATTCTGCGAATTTTGTCAACTTTCCCCTAAGCCCTGCACCCGTTAGCACAAGCCTGACCTTATTTTTTGTTTCTGCCGAGATATCTTCCAATACCTCTTCGAGGGTACCTTTTAAGTCGACAATATCCATCGCTTCTTTCCTCAATGGATTATAAGAAGCGCCATACCCCCTTTGCCAGTGACGTATTATCCGTCTAACCAACTCTCTCTGTTCTTCAACCGGCGTAACTATATAAAACCGTTTTATTCCGTAAGTCTTCGCGGATCTGGATATATCATGTATGTCCATATTGGTAACCGCGGTTGTAATAACATCTCCTTTTTTATTATAAACAGGATAATGTAAAAGAACGATATAAATATTTTTCATTATGCTATACAGAAGACAGTGGTCAGAATCCAGAACGGGAGTGAAATATTTTTCCTTTTATCTTCTCACTCCTGGCTCCTGTCTTCTGCCTTAAGTTCTTCAAGAATTTTTCTGTCCTCCTCCGATAACTCCACCTTCCTCAACAAATCAGGTCTTCTCGTAAGCGTCCTCTTAAGGGATCCCCTGCGCCTCCATTTATTAATCTCATTATGATTCCCTGAGAGCAGCACATCGGGAACCTCCCACCCCCTATATTCTCTTGGACGCGTATAATGGGGATATTCGAGGAGGCCTGTTGAAAAAGAATCCAGCAAAGCAGATTCTCTATTACTCAAAACACCTGGAATCAAACGGGAAACTGCATCAACCACAATCATGGCCGGCAACTCCCCTCCGGTCAGGACATAATCACCCGTCGAAATCTCTCTGTCTACAAGATTCTCTCTTATCCTTTCATCCACACCTTCATAATGACCACAGATAAGAACAACTTGAGAAAGCCTGGAAAGTTCTTCTGCAACCCCCTGATTGAAGGTCTCGCCCTGAGGTGTCAGTAAAACAACGGATGCATTCGACCTCATCGGGACAACAGCCTCTACTGCCCTTACAACCGGTTCCACCTTCATAACCATTCCACCGCCGCCGCCATAGGGATAATCATCGCACATCCTGTGCTTCCCATCAGCATAGCTGCGGATGTCATGAAGATTTATTTCTATCAATCCTTTTTCGAGGGCTTTTTTTAAGAGGCTGTCATTGAAAGGGGACTCAAACATTCCGGGAAAGAGAGAGAAAATATCAAACCTGATCATAGTCTGTTACAAACCTTCAAGCAGTCTGACAATCATCCTGCCATTTTTTATATCTATTTTCCGGACTACGTCAGCTATCGCAGGCAAAAGAATTTCTTTGTCTTCGCTGGTGCATACATAAACATCGTTACTACCCGTGGGTAAAATACTCTCGACCCTACCAATAATCTCACCATCTTCAGTAACAACCTCAAGTCCAATAATATCCCGCCAGTAATATTCATCTCCTGATAACTTTTCCAGTTTCTCATAAGGTACTAAAACCTGACATCCTACCAGCGCGCTCACAGCAACAACATTCTCCACACCTTCAAGTTCAAGTAAAAAGTGTTTTTTGTTGATTTTGATATTTTTTATCTTTTTGAGGTTAGTCTCTTGTTTTTCAAGCCCTACATAAACCTCCTTCAGTGATTCAAGTATCGTATTCGATTCCAGATACAAAATCACCTTCATGCAGCCTCCAAGCCCATGAGGTTTAACAATTTTGCCTATCTCAAAAAGATCCATAAATTAAGAGGTTTTTACTTTTTATTCAATAATCTCCAATACTGTCCTTTTGTGAAGCTTAGCTGATGCTGCACTTAAAATCGTCCTCATAGCCTTTGCGGTTTTTCCCTGTTTGCCAATAACCTTACCCAGGTCTTCCTTTGCAACCCTCAGTTCCATCACGGAAGTCTTTTCACCTTCCACTTCGGAAACCTCTACCACTTCCGGGTTGTCTACCAATGCTTGAGCAATGTACTTTACCAAATCTTTCATGGTAACACCCTCCACCGGTTATTTGTAATATGAACCGTGATAGACAATAACTCGAGCAACCATTTGAAAATCTCCACAGCAAACCTGTGGGAGATACCCCTGCCTCAATTCTCTTTTCAGCTTACAATAATCCCCTCTTTTTAAGTAACTGGGAGACGGTCAATGTTGGCTTGGCACCCTTTGACAGCCAATCGACAATACGATCCTCCTTAAAATTGACCTCTGCCGGATCCTTCTTAGGATCATAATTCCCAACAATTTCAATAAATCTTCCATCCCTGGGAGATTCGACATCAGCAACAACAATTCTGTAAAAAGGTTTCTTTTTTGCACCCATTCGTGCCAATCTAATTTTTACTGCCATTTATTAACTATATCACCTCCTAAAAAATATTCTAAAGCAATTATAAGTGTCCAGCCATCAGCAAGATAAAGAAAAACAAATTCACTCCTAAGCCTTTGTTTTTATTAAAAACTAACCGACAGCAACTAACTCCCTCAGCTTCTCTAACATATATTGCATATTATTAAAAGGGGAATTTACCCCCTCTCAAAGATTTCATGCCACCTTTTGTTATTTTCTTCATCATTTTCCTCATTTCAACGTAATTCTTCAACAACCGGTTGACATCCTGAACTGCGGTACCACTTCCTCTGGCAATTCTCTTTCTTCTCTGTCCATTTATGATCCGGTAATCGATACGCTCCTTTTTCGTCATTGAGTCGATGATAGCCGTCACCCTGACCAGTTCACCTTCATCTACGTTCACATTTTTCAATGACTTCATCTTGCCAAATCCGGGAATCATGCCCAGAATATCCTGCATGGAACCCATCTTTCTTATCTGTACAAGCTGGCTTCTGAAGTCCTCGAGGGTGAAGGAATCTTTCCTGATTTTCTTTTCCAGCTCCCTGGCTGCCTTTTCATCAAATGCAGTCTGCGCCTTCTCAACCAGAGTCAAGACATCCCCCATACCGAGGATTCTCGATGCCATACGTTCCGGATGAAATACTTCAAGGGCATCAAGCTTCTCACCCACACCGATAAACTTTATAGGTTTTCCCGTTACCGCCCTGATGGACAATGCCGCCCCGCCTCGGGCATCGCCATCCATCTTTGTCAGGATTACTCCGTCAATACCCAGCAGTTCGTCAAACTTCCCTGCTGCAGATACCGCATCCTGACCGGTCATGGCATCGGCAACAAACAGTATTTCCGATGGATTTATCACATTCTTTATTTTTTCCAACTCATCCATCATCTCACTGTCAATATGCAACCTTCCTGCTGTATCAATAAGTATCGTATCATAATTACCTTCACTCGCTTGCTTGACAGCCTCAACACAAATCCTGACAGGGTCTTCCACTCCTTTCGAATCGTAGACATCAACTCCAACCTTTTCTCCAAGAATCTTCAACTGGTGGACGGCTGCGGGCCGGTAAACATCCGCCGGAACGAGACAAACACGCTCTCCTTTATTTAACAAGACACTGGCAAGCTTGGCCGTCGTAGTAGTTTTGCCACACCCCTGAAGACCAACCATCATAATCGGTGCAGGAACTCTGCTGGCAATTTTTAACTGGCTGCTCTTTCCCCCCATCAGCTCAACAAGCCTGTCATTAACGATTTTTACAACCTGCTGACCGGGCGTAATGCTGGCAAGAACTTCCTGCCCCACTGCCCTCATCCTGATATCCTCGATGAATTTCTTGACTACTCTGAAATTCACATCAGCTTCAAGGAGCACCATCCGGATTTCCTTTAACGCATCCTTGATATTCTCTTCATCAAGCCTGCCTCTTCCTTTCAGCTTTTTAAAGATCCCTTCCAGTTTTTCAGTCAGACTTTCAAACATGATGAATACCTGTTTAAAGTTTCGAGTTCAAAGTTCAAAGTTTAAAGTTGATGGCTTCGTAAAAAGTCAGCTTTTGTCACCCTGAATTTATTTCAGGGTCTCTAACTTACTGAATTAGATGCTGAAACAAGTTCAGCATGACAAATAACACATTTTGAGACTTTTTACGAGACTGTCACAGTAATTCCATTCCCCCAAACGTGAAACTCCGAACTTTGAACTATTTTTTGACAATCATGCACTTCAAGCCTTTAATCTTCTTCTCTAATATTACTGCAACCTTTTTTGCATCTGTATAATTTACAAACCCCTTCAACTGAACACGAAACCATATTCCTTTTAATTTCAACTTAATTTCATCAACCGCGGAGTCGTAACCCATATCAGACAATCTTTTATGAAGCGTCTCCGCCTTCTTTCTCTCTTTAAAAGAGGCTACCTGTATTATGTATTTATCTTCAACAAGAACAAGAGCTTTTCCCCCTCCACTCTTCCCCAATTCATCACTTTTACGGGCCAGGGTATCATAGAAGGTAAGTTTAAAATCTTTTTTCTCTTCCTTTGCTATCTCCTCAGCAATTAGCGGTTTCCTGACAATCTTTTGATTTGTTATGCGGGGAATACTTTTTACGATCTTCTCCGGGTAGCTTTCAATATTTTTCCCAACTATAACTCCAAAAATAAAAACAAATAAGAGAGAAAGAGAAGTCCCGAAGACAAACAAACCCAGGCCCAGCTTACCCAGTCTGAATTCGAAATCTTTTACACTTCGGAAAAACATTAATGCACTTAGCTCCTCTACTGATTAAATAATCCCTCACATTTTTTCCGGGGCCGAGACACCCAAGAGCATTAAAGCGTTTCTCAAAACTACCCGAACAGATTTAACAAGAAAAAATCTTGCCATGCTTAAACTCAAGTCATCGGAAATCACCCTGTTTTTGTTATAATAACTATGGAAAACAGAAGCAAGGTCGTTCAGATAAAATGTAAGACGATGGGGCTCAAGTCCCTTTGCACTTCCTTCAACTACTTCCGGAAATCTGACAATCTCTTTAATAAGAGTAATTTCCTCCGGAAGAGTTAAAAACCTCCAATCCACATCACCGAAACCGGGAATTTTATAGCCTTGTTCATGTGCTAACCTCATGATACTGGATATCCTGGCATGTGCATATTGAACATAATAAACAGGATTTTCATTCGACTGTTTTTTGGCAAGCTCCAGATCAAAATCAAGATGGCTGTCTGATCGTCTCATGAGAAAGTTATATCTTGCCGCATCTCTTCCCACCTCATCGACAACTTCCCTCAAGGTCACGAATTCTCCACCTCGTGTAGACATAGCTACAGGTTTTCCACTCCTTAAAAGATTTACCAGTTGCACCAGGATAATCTTAAGGGCTTCTTTTTCATTACCAAGAGACTGGATGCCGGCATACATTCTGGGAATATAACCATGGTGATCAGCACCCCAGATATCTATAATCATGTCGAAGCCCCTTAAATACTTGTCGCGGTGATAGGCAATATCTGCGGCAAAATAGGTCGGTTCACCGTTTTCCCTGACCACTACCCTGTCCTTTTCATCACCAAAATCGGTTGTTTTGAACCAGAGAGCCCCTCCCTCCTCATAGATAAACTCCTTTTCTTGAAGTTCTGCGAGTAGTTTTGCAACTCCATCATCTTTATAAAGTTCTTTCTCACTGAAATAACTATCAAAAACTACACCAAAGGCATTCAAGTCCTCCTTTATTCCACTCAAAATAGAATTGACGGCATAATCTGTAAAAACAACAGGGATGGCTTCTTCTTTTTCGAGATACCTGTCACCATACTCTTCAGATATTCCTACGGCCAGCTCTTTAATATAGTCTCCCTGGTAACACTCAGGCGGAAATTCAATCTCTTTTCCCAGCAGCTCCAGATAGCGAAGAAAAACAGATTTTCCCAGAACATCCATCTGGCTGCCTGCGTCATTAATGTAATACTCTCTGACAACGGAGAATCCCGAAGATTTCAGGATATTGGCAACGACATCACCAATAACTGCACCTCTTGCATGTCCTATATGAAGAGGCCCAGTGGGGTTGGCACTGACAAATTCTATCTGCACCTTCTTGCCTTTTCCAAAATCAGATTCTCCATAACGATCACCCTGCTCATCCACGTCTTTCAAGAGGGGAACCCACGCATCTTTTTCAATAAAAAAATTGATAAAGCCAGGACCGGCAATTTCTATCTTGGCCAGCAGGTTATTGCTATCGTCGATATTTTCAACGATCTGTTCTGCTATTTTACGCGGGTTCCCCCCCTGGCTTGAAGCAAGCACCATCGATGCAGTACACGAATAGTCGCCGTGGGATTCCTCCCTTGGAGTTTCCACTTCTATAAAGGGGAGGTCTCCTATCTCAAACATCCGTTTATCGGAACAGGTTCTAATAGAATTTTCCAGTAATTCAATTAACTTCTTCTTCATCTAAAAGCCTTTCCCTTTGCTGAATGCTGATAGCTGATAGCTGACAGCTTACCTTTCTTATACTAAAAAAGTTGGCCAAAAGGCCAACCCGTTTCTCTGAAACTAAATATAACCACCCGGCCTCAGGGAGGCCGGATTTAAGCGTAGGTTCCGATTTACGATTTTATCAAACCAATGGCAAAAGTTTTCCCATTCACAGAGAGGGAAACCCATGAACGGTTACTTTAATTTTCTTTTTTTTCTACCTCATCAATATCTTTGTCCTTTATGGAAAGATCCCTGGTAAAATCGGGACAGTGAACATTACCTACAGAATCCGATGTAACACTAAATCTCTTCTGGCAGTTTCCCCTCCATGCACATATTGAACAGTATCTCTTCTCCGTTCCCATAATACCAACCTCCGCTTTTCAATAACATTGAACGCCACGCTATAATTTTACGGCCATGAAGTCAAGAAATTTTGGCGTTTGCCAACAAAAAATCCCCCTGAATCCCCCTTTAGCAAAGGGAGACAGGAGGATATTTTGTAGAACGATAAAATCTTCTCAAACTATCACTGCAAACGCCGATCCAGCCAGAAGAGCATATTGGTTCGATTTACAAGGCCCGGCGGGTCAAAATTTACCCTTATTGTGCTTGCAATCCCCCCTTCACTTCCACCGCTAATGGTAACGTAAAGGTCCGGAGATACTCCTGACCCTGGTTTCAATGAGATGACGGGTGCCGTCGAGACGCCTGTCCCGATGACCATATCTCTCGCGCCTCCGTCAAGCTTTCCCGCACCCGTGACATAGTCTACCGCAAACAGGTTCGCATCGCCCCCGTATGCGCAGGGATCACCGCTCTGGTCGGGAGTAAAGGTTGTAAAATACAGTACTCCGCCGAAAACGGTAGGTTCAGCCAGTACTTTCTGACCTCCTCCCGTGAGGTTTATATACCATCCCTGCTTGCTCGATGAATCAGTGTATGTGCTCGAGGTGATGTTATCGAGATCATTCACCGTCCAGGTCGTCGAGCGATCGTTATCCTTGATGCCGCACATCATTTCCTGAGCATTGGGCCCCGTCGGGTCGCTTTTATCGCCCGTACCGAAGTAGACCCATATATTGTCATTTGAGTCGCGGGCGACGGCGGGTGCCGTATAAATAGGCCGTATGGTTCCGCCTGGCGAATCATACAACATGCTGGCAGTCCAGTCAGTGATATTACAGCTGGATCCGTCGGCAGCGGTACAGAGTTTGAACCTCCACATATTGCCGCCTAAGTCTCCACAATATGCCGTATCGATAAAACCGTCGTTATCAGTATCGACAATGGCGGCGGGTGCGGGCATGCTGTAATCCATCCCTGAGAAATCAACCCGCGTCGCGGCCCAGAGGACATTACCGTTGCTCATATCAATGACAAAGAGTCCCTTGCCCCTGGTATCGCAACTTCCACTAACGCAATCCGAGTCATTATACCCGGCACCAAGGAACCCGACCCATTTTTCGCTTCCGCTAATCAATACTCTGCCGGGGAAAATCTTGCTCCAGGGGGCTCCCAGATACGGCGCTTCCGTGGCGGAGGGGTTGATGCGCCATCGGTAGAGGGGACTTGTCGGATCGGTAACATCAAGGCAGTAGAAACCACCGTAATAGGGATATGTCGTCGAATAGGTGGCATTAAAGCCGGAATCACATGACGTTGAAGAACTCCAGAGATTCGACGCACCTCCGCTTTTGAGTCCGAACATCACGAGTGTATGCCAGTCAGCAACGGACTTTGCCGTACCGGTACCCGACCCGAGCCACACGTCTGCAACGGTGACATACCCGTCCACAAAATATTGGTGGCTTAAGGCCGTAGGATGGGTAGTGTGAACGATGTCCTGCAGTTTCGGCAAGAGATTAGGCGGGATAAAACTCCAGCTCTCTGCTCCCGTACTTGCAAGAAACGCATGAAACTGTCCTTCATTTGCTCCGGCGACGACAGTTCTTATCCCGTTGGCCGTTGATCGTACATGATTAGTCCTGAATGTTTCATAGGTCTGATTCGTATCTCTTGTGTCGTAAAATGTTGCGGAAGGGGTTCCGATTGTGATGGGAGACGAATGGAAGATGTCACCCAGCTTCCAGTTATCGGGATTATAGGCACTTTCTCCACGAATGTATCCGATAACGGTATCTCTTTCGTCATCTGTTGAAACACCAAGATCTGTTGCGGTAATATTTGTCGTTGTAAATGCCGTCAAAGCACCCGACTTGTACGTTTTTATCGTTCTCGCTGCCGGATCCGTTGACTGAAGAACATCACCGGAATCCCACACCTCACTTCCGACCGAACCATCAGCGTTGATATTGTATTTTTTTATATGACCCGTCCAGAAGGGATCATCTTGAATGGGCTGAAACGATGCCTCGTACATGTAATTTTCATCGGCCACTCTTGATGATGAAACAGAAGTCGCAGCAAATGAATAACTGTTTTCGATAACATCCTGAAGGATGAGAGACAATCCCGAAACGAGTTCGGAAATATCATCGGCATAATACGCATTACCGTTGACGGCGGTGCCTCCGTGTACCGCCATGGTATCAAGCTTGGTCTTTGCCGCGTCCGTGAGCCCCAGTCCGATCACGTAGGTCTTCACGTCAAAATCATACGACTTGCCGCTTATAGTCACTGAAAAATCTCTTAGAGCGTCAATCTTCGCCAGCACCGCGGGCATAAGATTATCAGCCGAGTCGGTGCCCCCACTTTCATTGACACTCGGCAGGCCGTCGGTCACGTAAATGATGAAGTTTTTCTGGCACCAGTACTGGATAGGGGTGCTGTAACTGCCGGCTCCCGTGAAATAATCGATCGCTTCCTGGAGTGTTCCGGCAGTGGGTGTAAGGCCCGCATTGACAATATATGAGCAGCTATTGGGGTTGCTGGTACTGGTGCAGCTCATGTAGCCTGTCTCGTCATTTTCATGAGTCGCCAGTTTTGCCAGAAGCGCGTCTTTGTGATTATCGTTAGCCGTATTATTATCGTCACAGGCGACATGGAGGTACCCGTCGCCGGGAGAACTGCTTGAAAACCACGTTCTACCCGTGTAATACCAGGTCAGCCTCCTGCCAAAATCCCCGAACCCTAATGCCCAATCTTCATCAGTTGGAGAGAATCCCCAGTAAAATTGATAACTTGAATAGCCATCTGCGGATGGGTTGCTGTAGTTAAAGCTGTCTGAAGTTCCGGTTTTCTGGCTATAACCATAATAATTATCAGTGTTTCCTTCCGTTGGATTATAATTTGTTGAATAGGCAAATCTGGTGCCATAGTTACTACTGGCATACATTGTTCCAGGAATTTTATAATAGACGTAATGGGATGTGTCCGTCGGGTTTATATAGCGGTTCTCTTTCGGATAACAAAGCCCGCAGTAGCGGTTCCTCTGTTCACTGCCTATTGCGTAATAGGTGAGAATTTCGTCCCTGTAGGTCCCGTCGAATGATGCGTTCTGTAAAATACAACTGGCCTGACATATGGCCAGTTTTGCAAGATCTCCCGTCTTACAGTACTCTTCACACTCCGGAGGCGGGTCGGGACAGTATGATTTCGGTTGATACGATGCGAAATACGCGGCATTGTGCAGGTAGTATTTGCTCGCGCTGGAAAGCTTGTACGACATCAGGCCTATCCGCATGCTGTTTATGTACGTATCAATGAGAGAGATCAATGCTTTTCTGCCCTCGACAGACCTGCTGCCTGTTCTCCATGAACAGATAGCGTTGCCCACAAAATCCTCATCCATACTGTTAGAATTATCGAGAATAAAAAGTACATTGGCGGGGGCTGTTGCCGTAAAAAGGTCCACATCGTCGCCGCGGGCAGGGGCTGTCCGGAAGATGAGGATAGTGAAGGTGGCGATACACATTAATAAAAATATGCTGGTTTTCTTTCTTACATTTTTCATGGCAAATCCTCACTTGTCCGATAACGCTAACGAATAACAACCTCTTTTAATCTACCGTCGACAAAGGTCATCTCGGCAACTTTTCTTATCCTGGAAGGACCTTCGTCACTCTTCGTCTTGCCGCTGTAGTCGACAACTTTAACACCGCTCAGACTGTATTTCTGCTCGTTGACAAGGTACAGAAATCTTCCGTCGATTTTCTTCACGACGCCGGCAATTTTCACGATTTTTTTCGCGTTTCGTGGTGTCGCGGTTTTTTCTCTCTTGCTCGTGTCCATCTTGGCAGGTGTCAGGGCGTAGCCCGGGCAAGAACAAAGCACGAAAATGCCGATCATGATAAGGATTATTATCTTTTGCTTTAACATTTTTCAAACCTCTTTTATTATCTTACCTTGAAATGGTAGTCATCTCAACAGGACCATAACCCAGGCCTACACTGACCTGTACACGGCTGCCATAATTCGTGTTTGTCCCGGTAACCGTTGCATTATATATCGTCTGCCCCCATACCTGACCACCGCCAATTGAATAACCTGCCAGGGGCAGCATTCCGGGACCGGTGGAAGGATGAGACGGTGTTCCGATTGTATAAAGAGAGGCAGGATCATTGGAGGAATCCACCTGAACATCGGTAACTGCCAAACCGGCAAGGTTTCCGGGATCAAGAGTTGTAATCAGTTTATGCATACCGGACTCACATGCGGAAAACGCCTTTTTCTCACCGACAACCCTGGCACTTATTTTTACATCCTGACCGGACATGGTTAATGCAAGAATCCCGACCGCCAGAAGGATCATACAGGCAAGAACAGCCACAACAAGGACAAATCCCCTTTCCGACGACAGATTCACAGAGTTGACAGCTAATCCATTATGTTTATTAATCGATTGCATGATTCCTCGGTATAACGTTCGTTGAATAGAACGCTCTCCTCCTTTTTCCTAAATTTGGATCCGGCTCTTCCGTATCAACAACAAGTGTTATCCGTACTCTTCTGATCTGAGGAATACCCGCTGGAAGATCCGTACCGGGAACAAGTTCATTTCCATCCACATCATAGTATGTGAAAAGTGAAATACCCGCTGTACTATTTACGACCCTTACCTCTCTCTGTCCCGCTACATCCCCTAAAAAAGGCTGTGCCCCCCCGCAGTTCGTTTCCCGGGTAATACGCAGATTGCCCGCATCATAATTGTACCGTATAATTTCATTTGAACTATCCCCGATTACAGGATTGACAATACTACCACCTATATCCATCTCCACGGCTATTGAATTTGCCGTCGCCTCCTGAATTCCTTTATATGTTGAACTGACAGGGGGAGTGCTACAATTAGCAGGATTACACCAGAAACTATTTGGAGTAAAACACGGGTTATAGGACGCCATCCGGATCTCCATAGCCATAATCCCGAGGGCAGCTCTTGCTTCCTGCTGGGCAACAACCTTCCTCTCAACGTTGACGGACGACCGTTGCCCTATATTCATAGAAGCGTAGATTGCACCCAATACGATCAAGCCGACAGAGGAGGCAATCAAAATTTCTACAAGGGTAAATCCTCTTTTATTCATATCCATTTCTCTATCATCAGGGACTGTATGCCTGTTGCCTCGTGGCAATAATGCTTTCTGAAACAGTTTTGCTGTCAGGACCCGTAACCGTAACAGCCACGGTCCATGAACCATCTCCATTATCTGCAAAGGTAGTCTGTACAGTAAATGCCGTATCGTCGGTTTGAAGTGTCGACTCACCGCTGGCATAGACAGTCTTATTAGTTGTACTTAGAGTAATAGCATTACCTGCGTTCATTATAAACAACTCATCGCTTTCAAGTTCTCTCTGCAATATTTCCGAGGCCTTGCCCATAAGATCGGACTTCGTCGCCGTTTTCCACGACATAGGTTCCATGGAAAGAAGCGCCAGGATCCCAAAGGTAGTCAGAAAAATAGCAATCACGACCTCCACCAGGCTTATACCCCTTTTATTGCATGATAAAACTGACATAGGTCCTTCCTGTAATGTTTACGGTTATAGTTGCAGTGGAATTTCTGCTGTTTGTCAGTTGCACAGTCCCCAGGGGCGTAACAGTTCCTCTTGTTTTAAAAGTAGCTTTATTACCAGCCCCAAAAACCGCACTTGTAATATTTATATCCTCCCCAAAGTTCTTTACGCCTTTAACCTGAGCAGGGGCAAGAGACACAAAGACAGAGGTACCGGTATCCCACCTTTTAATTTCGTAATTGTCATTTGTTGCGTCAAAATCTATCTGGTATTCGGTATTTTCAGATACCGCCCTTCCCTTCAGCAACAGAAAATCAGACGCGATATCCCTTGCAGCAGATTTCAGATTTGCGTTTATGGCGTGTCGTTGAAAGGCCGGCACCGCAATAAGCGTCATAATCCCTATAATTGCAACTGTTATCATGAGCTCCACGAGAGTGAAGCCCTTTTCAGTGATTTTTTTCATATTATACCTAATAAATACCATGCCTCAAGATCAAAAAATTCATAAAGTAATCACCGAAGAATATATAGGCCACAGAGGCAGTAGCTAAAAATGGCCCAAAGGGAACTGCATATTTCAAATCCTTCCCGTGTACAACCATCATGGAAATACCTACAATTGATCCGAGAAGGGAACTCACAAGAAGTATAAACAGAAGGGATTTCCAGCCCAAAAATGCCCCGAGCATCGCCATAAGCTTTATATCGCCCCCGCCAATCCCCTCTCTTTTCGTTACAAACTGATATACAATGGCAATCAGATAAAAACCCCCTCCACCAATTAAAATCCCCAAAATGGAGTCAAGAAAAGAGACATCTATAAAAAAGAACGTTAACAGGAAAAAGAGCGGAATCCCCGGCAGTGTAATTACATCTGGAATAATCTGATGATCCAGGTCTATAAATGTTATAACGATAAGGGCACAGGTGAATATGAATGCAAAGAGATATTGAAAAGAAAAACCATACTTCCAGAATAGAAACAACGACAACAGGGCAGTTATCAGCTCAACCACAGGATAGCGATATGAAATTTTTTTGTGACAATCCCTGCACCTCCCCCTCAAAACAAGATAACTTATTATCGGTATATTGTCATAAAACCTGATCGGATGCAAACAGTTTGGACAGAAGGATTTAGGAAATATAATAGATTTTCCTTCAGAAATTCGACATATACATACATTCAAAAAACTTCCAACACAGGCACCCAAAACCATAAAAAAGATACTCACAAGATGTCCTCTCAAAAATGCTACCTTCCTGATTACTCATTTTCGGATTTTCCGGCAGTCGATCCCGAGTTTGTCAATCTTCTTGTGGAGAGTATTTCTGTTTATCCCGAGAAAATCTGCAGTAGTGATCTTCACGTTACCGGAACGTTTCAAGGCAATCTTAATCATACCCCTTTCTACCATAGATAATATATCCTCGTACAATCTGCTCTTCTCTGTACCGGTCGAACAGAGCAGGGTGACGATATCTTCGAGTTCCTCCCCAATAATATCTTCTAATGGTAATGAAGACGCCTGAATTCTTTTATCCATGATTATTCTCTATATTGTTTCAAGTAAAATTGAACAGGATTTAAAGCAACATCAGGTTGATTTATATTACAAAAGACCGGGAACGAATGCAATGAAGTGTTTCATGCTTTTGGTGTGAAATATTTCACACAACATCAAATACCATTTTTGATGATCCTGTAAAGTTTCATTACAGTTTGGCGCGTCTTTCGAGACGCGCCAGGTCAAGAATACAGATGGTGCCCTTTTCAGTGCTGATCAGCCCCTTTTCACGCAACACCCTCAGTTCCTTGTTAACGCTTTCTCTGGTAGCGCCTATCATGCCGGCAAGATCCTTCTGGCTCAGACGCAAGCCAATCTGTATGACATCTCCCTCCCGATTGCCATACGTTTTGGCCAATTCAACGATTTTTTTCGCAAATCTGGAGGAGATATTGAGAAAATAAGCATCTTCTAAAGAATCATCAGTCTTGCGCAAACGCATTGAAAGATGGGAAAGGATCGCCTGCATCGCTTCTCCATTATTCCCCAGGAATGTGATAAAATCACTTCTATTCAGAGCAAGTAACTCAGATGGCTCGAGTGCTACAGCATCAGCCGAACGCGGCATCCCGTCCATAAGAGCCATTTCTCCAAAGAAATCCCCTGAAGAAAAGACCGCCAGAACAACCTCATCCCCCATCTCGGAAGGGAGTACAATCTTTATGCTGCCCTTTCTAACGATATAGAGTACATTCCCTTCATCACCCTTACGAAAAAGCACTTCCCCCTTTTTCAAAGATCGCCGCCTCAGCGCGCTGCTCAAACACTTACGATAATCCTCTCCAATAGATTTAAACAAGTTGATTTCTTTTAAAATTTTCTCAGGGGCCATGATTTCCCCTCTCTTTTTATCCGTCTTTTCTGTTCCAGTCGTATGGAATATCATTGTTGTGGGGGTCTACCCTGAATTCATCCGGTTCATCATAATTGTAAACCTCTGTTGGAGTATTAACCGCAATGGCTTCCTCAATAGAAACACACTTAAAGCCGTGATACACATATGGCGGGATATGAACAAGCAAAGGATTGTGCTCCCCGACAAAGAATTCATTTATTTCACCATAGGTACTGGAATTATCGCGGCTATCGTACAAGACGATCTTCATCATACCCTTGACAACCGTCATGTTGTCATACTGTTTTTTATGATAATGCCACCCCTTCACGACACCGGGATTGGCAGTTGTCATATACACCTGGCCAAATCCAACGAACATCTCGTCGTCCCGGCGGAGTATTTCCATCAACCTCCCCCGTTCATCCGGTATCACTTTCAATTTCTTAATCATCACACCTTCAATCATATTTTGTTTGCCCCCGTTTTAGACACCATATTCCCCGCATATTGAAGAGATTCGAATGTCCCGGCGTCACTCCACCAGCCATCGAGGACATCCCACTTCATCTTTCCTTCCCCGATATAGAAGTTGTTAACATCTGTAATTTCCAGCTCTCCCCTCTCCGATGGCTTAAGCGTCTTTATAAAATCGAAGACCCTGGTGTCATACATATAAATACCAATAACGGCATAAAAAGATTTTGGAACCGACGGCTTTTCCTCGATGCCGACAATCCTGTCCCCATCAAAAACAGGCACCCCGAACCGCTGAGGATCAGGAACCTTTTTCAGCATTATCCTGGCCCCTTCCTGTTGTTCTTTGAAAGCCTCAACCGCTTTTTTGATATTATTCTCAATAATATTGTCGCCAAGAACAACGATGATTTTCCCGTTATCCGCAAAGAATTCCGCGAGGCTCAGGGCTGCCGCTATTCCTCCCTCCCCTTCCTGGTATGTGTAATTTATGTGTTTAAGGCCAAACTCCTTGCCGTTACCCAGGAGTTTAAGAAAATCACCGGCGTTATTCCCACCGGTTACTATCAATATCTCATCTACACCGGCATTAACCAGAGTCCTGATCGGATAATAGATCATCGGTTCCCTGTATACCGGGAGAAGATGTTTATTGGTAACTTTTGTCAGTGGATGCATCCTGCTCCCCAGACCACCTGCCAAAACAACACCTTTCATTATGCTCTCCTTTCATTATAAGCAAGCTTGGTTTTTATATCATACTTTCTCATCCCTTAACAACAATTGTCTGATATTTGCCATTGATTCAAAAGTTAGTCTCTGATATTTAAGTTAGTCTCTGATATTTAAAAATGATAAAGAAAGGAATCGAATCTTGACGGACGAATTCTACATGAAAAAAGCCCTGAAACTTGCCAGAAAGGGAGAAGGCCGTGTAAGCCCCAATCCGATGGTGGGTGCGGTCATAGTGAAAGACGACAGGATTATTGGCGAAGGGTATCATAAGGAATTCGGAGGGAACCACGCCGAAATCAATGCCATAAACAGCGCTTCAGAAACTATTCAAGGCACAACCTTTTATGTAACACTGGAACCATGCAGCCATCACGGAAAGACTCCTCCATGCACGGACACGATCATCAAGGTCAATCCTTCAAGGATCGTTATCGGGACTGCCGATCCCAACCCGCTGGTCTCCGGCAGAGGAATAGACATCCTCAAGCATCACGGGATAGAAACAGATGTCGGAATACTTGAAGAGGAATGCCGGAAGCTCAATGAAATATTTTTTAAATTTATACGGACGAAGACACCGTTCATCACATTAAAATTTGCCCAGACCATCGACGGGAGAATCGCTACGTCAACCGGACATTCAAGGTGGATCAGCTCGGTCCCTTCCCTTACGTTTGCCCACAGACTAAGGAGTATGCACGACGGTATCATGGTCGGCGCAGGAACAATTCTCACGGATGACCCGGAACTTACCGTACGCCACGCGCGGGGCAAAAACCCGCTTCGGATTGTGGTCGACTCAACGCTTCGCATACAGGCAAACGCACGTGTACTGAAGAACCAGGAGAACGCAAAGACAATTATCGCAACCACCCAATACTGCAACAAGGAAAATTTAAGGCATCTAACAGATTCGGGAATAGAAACTCTTATCATCAACAGCGAGAATCAGAAGCATGTCGACCTGAAAAAACTCTTAACAGAACTCGGGAAGAAAGAAATCTCTTCTGTTCTGGTAGAAGGGGGTTCCGAAATTATTACCTCCTTTTTGAAAGAAAAAATAGCCGACAGGGTTGTGATAATCACGGCTCCAAAGATAATCGGAACAGGAACTCCCGCTGTAGGTAACCTGGGAATAAAAAGAATGGACGATGCAATCAAGCTATCCTCAAGAAAAGTTTTCAAAAAAGGGGATGATGTTATCATTGATGCGAGGATAGAATAATTCATATGCCCTGGTATGCAGTCCATACAAGAAGTCGCCATGAAGACAAAGTACATTTAGGTCTTCTTCAAAAATCCTTTCACGTTTTTTTACCCAAGATCGAGGTATGGAGTAGAAGAAAGGACCGAAAAAAGAAGATCATGGTGCCGATGTTTCCAGGGTACCTGTTTGCAGAATTACTTTCCTTAGACAATTACACAAAACTGGATGTTCTCAAAACCTTCGGCGTTGTCAGAATACTGGGGAAACCGAACAGCTATGAACCGATACCTGTCCCGGACGAAAAGATAGGTGTCATACAGCGACTCGTTGAATCAAAGGTAGAGATACAGCATTTCCAGTATCCAAAGGCAGGTGAACCCGCCCTTATAATGGACGGCCCATTCAAAGGTATTGAAGGAATTGTAGTTAAGATTGACTATAAAAAGGAACTCTTCGTCGTATCCATTGACCTTCTTCAGCGGGCGGTGGCCATCCAGCTAAAAGGATTCCAGATCGCAAAAGTTTAGTGTAAAGGCTTTCATCGCCTCTTCCATCAGAAGATTTCCATACCCTTTATACTTCGGGGAATAGTGAAATATTGCTATCTTCTTCGCCCCTGCCATTCGTGCCAAACTACCCGCCTGCATGGCGGTAAGATGATATTTACGTGCTGCCATATCCGCATCCTCCTGCAGAAAACACGCCTCAATAAAAATAATATCGGACATACGGGCCAGTTCAACTATCCTGTGTATATTCTCCTCGCTGTAGACAGCATCCGCTATATACGATATCCTCTGGCCGGGTGTGATTTTTACGATGGTCTCCTTCAATTCACCGAGAGGCACTATCTTTTCCGGAACCTCCCTGCCGTTATCCCTTCGCCATACCCTGATCGGCGTATCATCCGGGTCACCTTTCAGGATACTGTCCTTCAAATCGACAAGCCACGCCCCCACGGGAAGTCCCATCTCCTCCAATTTGTTTCTCTTGATATTTATACGCTTCTTTTCCTTCAGGGAATACGCAAGACAAGGTATCTTATGATCAAGAAAAACTCCCGTAACGGTAAAGAAACTCTCCTTTACAATTGTACCATCAAAGCTCTCACTGTCACTGACCGTTTCAGGTTTAAAAGCATTCTGACAGTGATAGCGTCTCGTTATTTTATGATCGGGATGTACTTCCGTCACCAGAAGCACAAAATCGTTTGTGTAATTTTCAACAAGATTCCAGGTATAGCCGGCTATCTTGCTTTCCACATTCTCAATAAACCCTGGAGGACCGAAAAGTGAAAGATGCTTGTCACGCCCCAATAAAACCCTCAACATATGATCAAATCCTATAAAGTGATCCACGTGTGTGTGGGAAACAAAAATATGACTTATCTTGAGGAGCTTCCGGGGGGGGAGTGAATGAATGTCGCCAAGATCGAAAAGAATTGCCCTGTTTCTGTATCTGGATTCTACATATACACCGGGGTCACCGAAAGGATCATTGACGAGGAAGGCACTAAACATGATATGTTTTTAACTAAAAAAAGAGGGGAAGTCCAGCATTATCGCCTCCCCTCTTTTTTTCATATTAGGCCGTAAATCTAATTAACCGCCAATTAGCTTCAACAGTGGATTGGCGTAAAGCAATATCAGGGAAATAACCAATGCATAGATACAGAGAGACTCTATCATGGCCAGACCAACCATTAAGGTGATCAATATCTTGCCCTGGGCTTCGGGATTTCTACCAACAGCATTGGTAGCACCCTGGATTCCGGAACCCATCCCTATGCCGGTACCGATAGCGCCAAACCCGACAGCTAAACCGGCAGCAAGAAGAGTGCAACCCAAAACAATTGCTTTTGTGTAATCCACAGCAGCCGCTGGAGAGGCATCAGCAGCTATTACAAACGGAGCCGACACCACTACAAACAGTAAACCTAAGATAACACTTACTACACCTTTCTTCATTTATGCCTCCTTTCGTATTTACGGATCTTTTTTAGGCGCCCCCCTATCAGCAAAGCACCTGTCCGCCTCCGAGTTTTTATACGCATGAAAAAAAATTGTCAAGAAATATTTGTTTGTGATACAAGGGAAAATTAAAACAAGCTGCGCTGAAAGCGCATTCTTCAACTTTAGGCACTTTAGCTCACTTTAGGCACTTTAAACTTTTTATCCTTAACACACGATGCTTTCAAAAACGGAAATAAAAATAGCAAAATACATTCAAGGAGACATTCCCCTTACCAAAAGACCATTTGGGCATATTGGAGAAAAGATAGGAATAAGCGAAGAGGATGTAGTTGCCGGGATAAAGGGGTTAATGAAACGGGGAATTATCCGAAAATTTGGCGCCACTGTCCGCCACCACAGAGCAGGTTTTACACACAATATCATGGTCATCTGGGCGGTTCCTGAACAGCGATGCGAAGAGGTGGGCAGGATTTTTGCCTCTTTTAGAGAAATCTCCCACTGCTATGAAAGAACTCCCCCCTTTGAAGAAAAGTATAACATTTATACAATGATACATCTCAAGGAAAACAATCAAGAAGAACTTATAGAAAAACTCATCTCAGAAACAGGCATAAAGGATTTCAAGGTCTTACTAACTGAAGAAGAATTTAAAAAAAGCAGTATGGAGTATTTTTAAAAAACAGGTTAAAAGTAAAAAGTTAAATCCTTGTCACTCCCGCGCAGGCGGGAGTCTATAACACCTTACAATAACTGGATTCCCGCCTACGAGACTGTGTCGTAATAGGGTGAAATGTCATTCCGAACGAATGTGAGGAATCTTAACACATTAAATTTATTAAGCATTAAGATTTCTCGCTTTGCTCGAAATGACAAAAAAGGGAATTACGACACAGCCTCTACGCGGGAATGACAGAGAGAAACGAAATCCGACTTTTTACGAAACCATAAAACGAGGTTCTGAAATAAGTTCAAAATAACAAAGAAAAAATGTCATCCTGAACTTGCTTCAGGATCTCTCGGAGCATTTAATGAAAGACTCAATATCTTTATTCGATAAGGCAAAAACCCTCATACCGGGAGGCGTGAACAGCCCGGTTCGGGCCTTCAGGGCCGTTGACTCAACCCCCATCTTTATCAGCCACGCTTCCGGTTCCAGGATTTTCGACGTAGAAGGAAGGGAATACATAGACTATGTTTCATCATGGGGACCGATGATACTTGGTCACAACCATCCTGATGTCAGCCGTGCAATAAAAGAAGCTGTCGACAGGGGGACAAGCTACGGTGCCCCTACTTATGCCGAAGTTGAAATGGCTGAGCTGATCTCGAATGCCTTCCCATCGATTGAAATGGTCAGAATGGTCAACTCCGGAACAGAGGCAACAATGAGCGCCATAAGGCTCGCCCGCGGCTTCACCAACAGGGAAAAGATCATAAAATTCGAGGGGTGTTATCACGGCCATGTAGATTCTCTTTTGGTCAAGGCCGGCTCCGGTGTCGCAACACTGGGCATTCCGGGAAGTCCCGGCATACCGAAAAAGCTGGCGGAGCTAACCATAACGCTCCCTTACAATAACATAGAAACTGTCAAATCCGCCGTTGACATGCACGGAGAAGATATCGCCTGCGTAATACTTGAACCCGTTGCCGGAAACATGGGTGTTGTCCCTTCAAACACAGGATTTCTCGAAGGACTGAGAGAGATAACCAAAAGCCGCGGCATTCTCCTCATTTTTGATGAGGTAATTACGGGATTCAGACTGACCTATGGAGGCTTCCAGAACATCGCCGGTATCAAACCCGATCTTACCTGTCTCGGAAAGATAATCGGGGGTGGTCTTCCCGTCGGCGCTTTCGGGGGGAGAAAAGACGTTATGGAAACACTCGCCCCGACAGGGCCCGTCTACCAGGCGGGAACCCTTTCCGGAAATCCACTGGCCATGGCAGCCGGCATCACAACACTCAAGATCCTTAAGGAAAACGTTGATTATGACGAAATTAACCGGAAAACGGACTTCCTCTGCCATGAAATGAAAAAACTCTTTGATCAAAAAGGGATTCCCGTTAGCATAAACCGCGTCGGTTCAATGTTTACGATATTTTTTACGGAGGACGAGGTCTTCGACTTCGAAACAGCCGGGAAAAGCGATACTGTGCTTTTTGCACGATATTTCAGGGAAATGCTTGCAAACATGATAAACATTGCCCCCTCCCAGTTCGAGGCGTCCTTTCTCTCATTCGCCCACACAGACGAAGACATCGAAACAACTCTTAGTGCCTGCGCGAAGGCACTGGAAAAAGTGAGTCTTGCCCATGAAAAATGAACTATCATTCGAGTCCCTTTTGAACAAGACAGAAAAGATTGCAGTGGTAGGTCTCGGCTATGTTGGCCTGCCCCTTGCCGTCCACCTTGCAAGACATTTTTCTGTTACAGGATATGACGTCAATTCCGACCGCATAGCTGAACTCCAGGCCGGTTATGACAGCACCATGGAGGTAACCGTTTCAGAACTACAATCATCAATAATGGATTTCACATCCAGACCCGAAGCGCTTTCTTCCTGCAGACTAATTATCGTGGCTGTCCCGACACCCATCGATGAGGCTAAATCACCGGATCTTACATATATCAGAACTGCTTCAACCACTGTGGGTAAATACCTCTCACAAGGCTCCTGTGTAGTCTTTGAATCGACGGTCTATCCCGGAGTAACGGAAGATATCTGTGTTCCTATCCTGGAAAGGGAATCCGGCTTGAAATTTGGTAAAGATTTTTCCGTCGGATACTCTCCCGAGAGGATTAACCCAGGTGATAAAGTCCATACCATAGAGACAATCACCAAAATCGTTTCCGCGTCCGACCCGGAAACCTTAGCTCTGTTAACGCAGGTCTATGGCAGGATCGTGAATGCTAACATTTATCAAGCCTCTTCAATAAAGGTAGCTGAAGCGGCCAAGGTCATTGAAAATACGCAGAGAGATATCAATATCGCCCTCATAAATGAGCTTTCCATCATCTTCAACAAGATGGGAATCGATACTCTTGAAGTCCTGGAAGCGGCAGGCACCAAATGGAATTTTCTGCCTTTTCGGCCAGGCCTTGTAGGCGGTCACTGTATCGGAGTGGATCCCTACTATTTAACCTTCAAGGCGGAGTCATTAGGCTACTATCCGCAGGTAATTCTGGCCGGACGCCGTATTAACGATGGTATGGGGAAATACATAGCCGAACAAACCATCAAGATGCTCATCGCCGCAGATAAGCATGTCAGAAATGCAAAGGTGGCGATACTCGGGCTGACCTTTAAGGAGAATATTCCGGATTTACGCAACACAAAGGTGGCAGACATCATCAATGAATTGAAAGATTACGGGAGCAGCGTCATTATCCACGATCCTCACGCCGGTGCTGAACAAGCCTATCGCCAGTACGGCCTGAAACTCAAGCCGCTCAATCAAATTAGAGGGGTCGATGCGGTGATTCTGGCGGTTGCACACCGGGAGTATCAGGAACTCGGCCTCCGAAAGATCGCTGCGTTATGTTCAGACGGAAATTCACCTGTGGTGGATGTTAAGGGTATGTTCAACCACGAAGAAGCAAAAAAACTCAATATAAATTACTGGAGATTATGAAAAAAACGCTCTTTCTGTCATTACCGTATTCCCCTCTGTCATTCCCGCCTTCGAGGCTGTGTCGTAATAGGGTGAACTGTCATTCCGAACGAATGTGAGGAATCTTAACATGTTAAATTTATTAAGAATTAAGATTTCTCGCTTTGCTCGAAATGACAAAAAAAGAATTGCGACACAGTCTCTTAGCGGGAATGACCATTGAGACCGGGAGCGCATCCCGCAAGGGGGCGCAATACAAAACAAACATATTCCCTACCGGGAAGCCCCGGCCCGTGGGCGGGGCTTCAATATTTATGGAAACTTGAGAGCAATTCTATGAGAAAAATTTTGGTCACAGGTGCAGCCGGCTTTATCGGATTCCATTTAGCTAAAAGGCTATTAGATAGCGGCGATACCGTCGTCGGCATCGACAACCTGAACAATTACTACGATGTCAACCTGAAAAAAGCACGTCTTGCCATTCTAAAGAAATACGAGAACTTTCATTTCACCAAAATGGATATCGCAAATCGGGAAGACATGAAAAGATTTTTCCACACAGATTCACCAGGCTATGTTATCCACTTAGCCGCCCAGGCAGGAGTCCGTTATTCCCTGGAGAATCCCCACGCTTATATCGACAGCAACTTAGTTGGTTTCACAAATATCCTTGAAGGCTGCAGACACAATAAGGTCAAACATCTCATTTTCGCCTCGTCAAGTTCCGTCTACGGTGCAAACACCAGAATGCCCTTCTCGATTCATCATAACGTTGATCATCCAATCAGCCTCTATGCCGCAACAAAAAAGGCAAACGAACTAATGGCGCATACCTATGCAAGCCTTTACAACATTCCATGCACGGGGCTCCGATTCTTTACCGTATACGGCCCCTGGGGAAGACCCGACATGGCTCTGTTTTTGTTCACCAAGGCTATCCTGGAAGGGAAACCGATAGACGTATTCAACCATGGCAAAATGAAAAGGGATTTTACTTACATAGATGATATTATAGAAGGTGTCGTCAGGATAATTGGCAAGGTCCCGCAGCCGGATCCCCGCTGGAACGGAGATGAGCCTGACCCCGGAACAAGCTTCGCCCCTTATAAAATCTATAACATAGGCAACAACAACCCCGTACAATTGATGAAATTTATCAGCCTGCTGGAAGAATGCCTCGGCAAAAAGGCCCTGAAAAACTTGCTTCCCATGCAACCCGGAGATGTACCGGCAACCTATGCCGACGTGGACGATTTAATGAAAGACGTGGGCTTCAAACCGAAGACCCCGCTAAAAGAAGGCATCAAGAAATTTATGGAGTGGTATAAGGAATATCACTCCATGTAAAGTAGGTTTAAAGCTTGACTTGACGTCTCGAAAATATTATTATAAATGCATTCTTAAACGTTGTTACCGGTCTCGTAAAAAGTCGGATTCCGTTCCTCTCTGTCATTCCCGCGTAGGCGGGAATCCAGTTATTGTAAGGTGTTATGGCCTCCCGCCTGCGCGGGAGTGACAAGATTTAGATTTTTTACGAGATTGTCAAATTTGCTCTTTAAAAATATGGGGGCGTCACGGTTTCGACGGGGATAAGTGAAGCTGTAGTGGCATACCGAGGTTCCTATCGGCCTCGTTAAACAGGTAGGAAAAACGTAAACGCAGATAACTACGATTACGCTTTAGCCGCTTAAGACGGCTAACGTTCTCCTGATTTCTCCTATCGGATCAGATGAGGGCGTCATTCAGGTAGGATAACCGATCTCATCTTCCTGGGGTGAGAAAGGCGAAAACTAAACAGGATAGTATCTGAGAAATCCTGCCTTTGGAAGCTTTCAGGTGCGAATCTAAAGCAAAGGCTATGTATGTAGAAGCTGCAGTGGAATATTTTCGGACGCGGGTTCGACTCCCGCCGCCTCCACCAAAAACAGGGACAGCTGTCCCTGTTTTTTCTGTTTTTTTGTCCCCTTACTAAAAGAAGTGAAACGACACAACATGAGAAAAACCGATAAAGCGGAAGTATTAATTTGTGGCGCCGGAATAATCGGGCTTACTATTGCCAGGGAATTACTGGAAAGAGGCTGTGAAAACATAGTAATTCTTGAAAAGGAAATGGAAGTAGGAAAACATTCCTCCGGCAAAAACAGCGGGGTGCTGCATGCGGGTATCTACTATACCCCAAATACCCTGAGGGCAAAGTCCTGCCTTAATGGCAACTTTTTGATGAAAGACTACTGCAAACAAAAAGGGATTCCCGTTTCAGAAACCGGAAAGGTAATAGTTACGAAGAACGAAGGAGAAATAAGTACGTTAAAGGAATTGCATGAAAGAGCAAGGGCAAATGGGGCAAAAGTTGAATTGATAGACGAGAAGCAACTTGATGAAATAGAACCGTACGCGAAGACGTGTCAATTGGCTCTGTACTCACATTATACTGCCGTTCTTGATCCGAAAGCTGTCTTGGAAAGCCTTTATCATGATCTTATCTCTTCCGGAAAGGTAAAGATTCTTTTAGGAACAGAGTTTAAAGATCTAAAAGGAAGCAATACTGTATTAACAAACAAGGGGAAAATTAAATTTAACACCTTCATTAACGCGGCCGGCGCATACAGTGATAAGATAGCACATGCATTCGGACTCGGTTTAAATTACAGATTAATCCCATTTAAAGGGACATATAAAAAGCTGCGAAAAGAAAAATCCCACATAATAAAAGGTAATATATACCCTGTGCCCGACATAAGAAATCCTTTTCTGGGTGTTCACTTCACAAAGGTTATACATGGTGACGTGTACCTTGGCCCTACTGCCATGCCCGCATTCGCAAGGGAAGATTATGGTTTTTGGGAAGGCTGGAATCGGGAAAGTATAAGAATTCTCTTCAATGATTCCGTATTATTTTTCATAAACGATAAATTCAGGGAAGTTGCACTCACCGAACCTAAAAAATATTTGTTCAAATTTTTCTTTGAAGACGCTAAAAAACTGGTCAAAAGTCTAAACCCTGACGACGTTTTGCCTTCAGACAAGGCGGGAATACGGCCTCAACTTGTTGATTGGGAAAAAAAGGAGCTGGTAACGGATTTTCTGGTCATAAAGGAAAGCAACGCAATTCATATTCTCAATACAATTTCCCCCGGCTATACAAGCTCAATGGATTTTGCAAAAATGATAGTAGAGAAACTGGAGCCGGGCACACATTCTTGATCCACTCTTAAGACCCATGATTAATCTTTTACCCATACACTCTGCTCACATAGACCATATGAACCATTTGAGAGGCTGTGTCGTAATAGGGTAAACTGTCATTCCGAACGAATGTGAGGAATCTTAACATGTTAAATTTATTAAGAATCAAGATTTCTCGCTTTGCTCGAAATGACAAAAAAAGAATTGCGACACAGTCTCTCACAGGGGAAGAGTAAGGTGGGGGTGAAAAATTTGTTAAATACCTTGTGAAACCGCTTTCTATAGTAATCTACTTTCTTAATTGATTTTGATACTTCTTTATATATTCAATGAAAAAGGCAAGAAAAACAGCCATAAATAATGCAACCACTCCGGCAAGAAGAACGAACTTTTTCACATCTTTTGACCTCACTGAGCTGGTTTGAGGGTCCCTGACCACCTGCACAGCATTATTTACCAACTTGCCAAGATATTCCATGTTCAACTCATTTGCCCTTTTTGACAGGGCAACAATTTTGCCCTCTATATCCTTTAGCCCTGTCTGTATACAGACAATATCCTCCTCCTTCTTCTCCTCCTTCTTTAAAAGAACAATCTCTTGTTCCAGGAATTCTTTGTCAACTTCCAGATTTTTTGCTTTTACCTCTGACTGCAGGGCAGTTCTTAAAAGAAGCGCTGAAGAATCCTCCTTGATCAGGTCCTTGATAAAGGAAGTATCAATAACCAGACTTGTCTCTCCTTTTTCTCTGCCTGCACTCCTCAGCGACTCGTATCTTCCCAGCTGTTTCATCTCCTTCAACAGTTTTACGGCAATCAATGCCTCTTTTTCTTTCTTTTTTCTTTCGACATCAATTGTTCTTATTTTATGCCTGTATACATTAATGAGATTTTCTTTATTTTTGGTAAGCTTCAGTGTTTTAATAGTTGCTTCTGTTTCGGAAATCTTAATATCGTTAATCAATTCAAGATCATTTTTCACATCTATGAATGAATCACCTGTTTTCTGCGACCTGAAAAACCCGGCCTTTGCTATCTTGGAATCCAAAAATTTGATAAAGTTATTAGTTCTGACTTTAAAGGTGTTGATCACATCAATATAGTCGGAATCTGCAAGAAAATTGACGGGAAATTCAATCACTACCAACGGTTCTTCTCCGTATTTTTTCTCAAAATCTTTTCTGTATTCACCTATTACTGAAAGTAAAAATTGACTCCTTTCTTCTGTCGAAAAAATACTTTTCTCTTCCGTAGTAAGGATTAAACTGAACTGATTGGGATAAAACGTATATGATTCTCTTTTCTTTTCCGCCTCTTTCATTTTTTCTTGAATCTCAGGCGGTATAATAGTTTTTATGTCTATCATTCTCCTTATATTTTCCAAAGGAGGGATTTTATTTTTCTTTTGAAGGAAAACAGATGTCCTGGATAAAATCGCTGGAGTAATAATTTGATTTTTATTAAATAGAGTACCATCGGGATTCCGGTGCTTTTCTATACCGGGAAAATTCAGTTGAATAATGCATTGGGTTACATATTTCGTGGGATATTTTAACATTACGTACCCCATGGCCACTCCAATACACAAAACCACCCCTAAAGCTATAAAAACCTTCCACTTCCACAGAACCCGGAGATAATCAATAAGGTTGATTTCATCTTCCTGATACGGATAATTTTCCGGATATTGCTTTTGTCGGGATTCTTCCTGATTCATCTTCCCTTCCCTTACTATATGATTTTCAAGCCAGAGCTTGGAACATGTAACATACAATCCGAAAAGTATCAACTTGTTTTCTTTCAATTTTATCTCAAATTTTTCTTGACTTTCCAATATCATTTCATTAAATTCACTCTTGTGTTCACGAAATGAACAGAGGGATAAAACATGCCTGATCCGCAAACAACCAATCTCAAAAGCGAAGAAGTCATCAAACTGCTCCGTGAAATAAAAGAAACTCCCGAGATGACTCAGCGTGAGCTATCCACGAGGCTCGGCATCAGCCTCGGCAAGGTCAACTTTTTGATCAAGGCCTTGACAGAAAAGGGCCTCATCAAAGCTAACAATTTCAAAAACGCCAACAATAAATACGCCTATATATATCTTCTGACTCCACATGGTCTTGAGGAAAAAGCAAGAATTACCTATCGCTTCCTGAAAAGGAAGATTAAGGAATACGAACAACTGGAAGAAGAAATTGACAGGTTAAGAAAAGAGGTTTCGGAAACCGGGTTTTCACCCGATATGAAAGATTAAAAACGGTTAAGTCACTCTCCCCCGCTGCTAATGTCTCCCCTCCCCTGGCGGGAGGGGTTGGGGGAGGGGGAAAAGTTTCATATAAATACATAATTATTGCAATTTATTAGTAAAATTATTTTCCTGGATGTAATCCAGAGGGCGGAGCTGTCTCCACAGACCAAATGAATCAAACAGGCCATATAACTCGATTGCAGAAAAATCTGGCAAAATCAGTCGAACTTATCGACCTGTGTTTCAAGCTTAAGGAAACATACCTCAAGCAGAAACATCCTCAGGCATCTACGGAAGAAATTGTCAAAATGATATACCAGGACATACTTTTACGGAAAGAACGGCAATGGAGATCGCAAAAACCCTGATAGCAACATTAAAACAGCTCTGCATTGCCTTAAATAGAGCCAATATAAGTTATTGCCTAATCGGGGGATTGGCTGTGGGAATTATAGCAAAGCCGCGAGCGACTGAAGATATCGACATACTTATACTCCTCGAGGAAAAACAGAAAGATTCGCTGGTACTGTTATTAACAAAGCATTTTGAACTTATCCAGGATCATAAGATAATGCATTTTAAAAAGGCAACGATATGGAGGAGCGTTATCCAGCATTCATCAATAGATAACGGAGGTTTTGTCATTGTTGATTTCGTCTTTGCTGATAACGATATTTATAAAAAAGCTGTGCTGAACCCTGTTAACCTGAAAATAGACGATGTGACCATTCCCATTGCAAGTCCTGAAAATCTTATTGCAATAAAACAGCTTTCAAATCGTCCGCAGGACTTGCTCGATATTGAAGCAATACGAAATGAATACTTTGATAAGTAACGGAGCAACCAGGTGAATTACCCCACCTAAGAGGCTGTGTCGTAATAGGGTAAAATGTCATTCCGAACGAATGTGAGGAATCTTAACATGTTAAATTTATTAAGCATTAAGATTTCTCGCTTTGCTCGAAATGACAAAAAAAGGAATTGTGACACAGTCTCTAAAGGCGGGGCATCTTAAGCGCTTACCTCCACTCAAACATTTCATTGCTGTTGACATATAGCCACATACACAATACACTACCAATGAAATATATGTCATAGAGTACTTTTAAAAATGGAAAAGCGAAAACTTACAGAACTCATTGTTGAACACAAAGAAAAGGCTCTCTCTGGGGGCGATTACATCATGCGCGACAGCCTTTCCGACGCGCGAGCGATTCTAAACCAGAAAGAAATACATATTATAAGCGGTGTCAGAAGGTGTGGAAAATCAACTCTGATGCGCCTCCTGATAGAAAAGCTTTTAGAAGAAGGAGTAAAAAAACAGAACATCCTTTTTCTCAATTTTGAGGATGACAGGTTTGCGGAATTCACCACAGCAGATTTTCAGTTCCTCTACGAGGCATTTCTCGAGGTCGAATCGCCCGTGGGGAGGAAATACTTCTTCCTTGACGAGATTCAGAACCTTCCCGGATGGCATCGCTGGGTCAACAGGCTTTATGAATTTGAAGACATAAAACTCTTTATAACAGGCTCCAACTCATCGATACTGGGCGGCGAAGCCGCGACAGTCTTGACGGGACGAAACAGGATCATGAAGCTCTATCCGTTTTCATTTAGGGAGCTTCTGAGGGCAAACGACTTATCAGTAGAGGAGAGGGATTTTCTCATAACGGAAAAAAGGGCAGAAATTGCAAGGTTATTTAATGATTATCTTGTCTTTGGAGGGTTCCCGGAAATTGTAAAAAGTCAGGACACATCTCTGCTTCAGGAATACTTCCGGGATATCATATTCAGAGATGTTGTCACACGCTATTCTGTCAGAAATGTCCGCGAGATCAGAGAACTTGCGCTCTATCTGGCATCCAATCTGTCATGCATGTCGAGCTACAAGAAACTCAGGGATGCGATATCAGTAAACAGCCTGACCACGGTAAAGAATTATATCGGTTATTTTGAAGACGTATATCTTTTCTTTGCCGCCGGCCTTTTTGATTATTCGCTGAAGAGGCAGATGTACAACCCATCAAAGATGTACTGTGTCGACCATGCGATCGCATCCTCCATCGCGTTTAAATTCTCAGAGGATATCGGAAGGACAATAGAAAATATTGTCTTTATCGAACTGAAAAGAAGGGGGCTTGAGGTCTATTACTGGAAGGACAAAAAAGGCAGAGAATGCGATTTTCTGATAAAAAAGGGGAGGACCATCACAGAAGCGGTGCAGGTCTCCAGTAATATAAGCACAATGGATACCAGGGATAGAGAAATAACAGGCGCTATCGCCGCCGCTGAGGAATTCGGATTAAAAGAAGTAAAAATATTGACCACCGAAGACCTCGGCAGTGAGACAGTAAAAGGGATAAAGATACAGTATATCCCAATATGGCGGTGGCTTTGCAGCTCGGGTTATGAGTTTTAGGTTTTAATAACATATCCGGTTAAGAAGTGATGATATATAAATACCGTTGAATTTTGCCAGAAATAGTCTAAATTGTCATTCCCGTGAAAACGGGAATCCAGTATTCTCAATTAGTTATAGATTCCCACTTCCGTGGGAATGACAGAAAAGGTTAGTTGTGCAAACCTCTCAACCAGAAGAAGGGTGCCATGGACAAACTTGTTTGTCCGTGCAAAAACAAGTGAGAACGGGATAAGTGAATTGCCAGCTTACAAGGCTGGACATCTTCAACAATCTCCTCCAACTCACGCGACGCAAGCGCCTGCGCTTCACGTGATGGGGGAAGGACTAAGGTGGGGGTGAAAAATTTGTCCATGCCACCCTTTTCACCAAACAGACCAGCCACACTAAAATGAAACTTTCAAACAAAAAAATCCTCATCACCGGCGCTGACGGCTTTATAGGCTCGCATCTAACTGAGATGCTTGTGAAGCATGGCGCAAAAGTCAAGGCCTTGAGCTACTACAATTCCTTCAACTACTGGGGGTGGTTGGAGGATATTGATTGCCTGAATGATGTAGAAGTGCTGACCGGTGATGTACGCGATCCCCATTATTGCAAGTACATAACCAAGGGTGTAAACGTAATATTCCATCCGGCGAAATAATCAAACACAACTATTAAAATCGCAGGAACTTGGAAGCGGAGAGAAAATAGGAGACATACAATGAAAACGGTTCTCGTCACCGGTGGTGCAGGTTATATCGGATCGGTTTTAATAAGAAAACTCTTAGATAACGAATATAAGGTAATTTGCGTAGATAATTTAATGCATGGGGGTGAATCGCTGATAGATGTACTGAACAATCCTCATTTTAAATTTCATAAGTGTGATGTTACAGAATATAATCATATTGAAAAAATTCTTAAAGAGTGTGAATACTTTGCCATTATAAATCTAGCGGCTATTGTTGGAGACCCGGCGTGTAAAAATCAGCCTGAGTTGGCGAAAAAGATAAATTTGGACGTGCCTGTTTTCCTCATTAATAAATGTGTCGAATTAAAAATCCCGCGATTCATATTTGCTTCGACGTGTAGTAATTACGGGAAAATGTCTGATCCAGATGGATACGTGGATGAGAACTCTGACATAGCGCCGGTATCTCTTTATGCGGAGCTGAAGGTCAAGGTTGAAGATTATCTTTTGAACGAAGTTTCCAAAGTTGATTACTTTTCGCCCACATCATTAAGATTTTCCACTGTTTATGGATTGTCAAATCGAATGCGTTTTGATCTGACTATCAACGAATTTACAAAAGAACTTGCCTTGGGAAAAGAATTGATAGTGTTTGGCGAACAATTTTGGAGACCATATTGTCATGTGAATGATATCGTACATGCAATATTAATGGTCATAGACGCGCCAAAGGATAAAGTTGCCTATAATACATTTAATGTTGGTGATACAAATGAAAATTATACGAAAAAGATGATAGTTGATGAAATTCAAAGGCATATACAGGACGCAAAGATTAAGTACGTCAAAAAAGATGAAGACCCCCGGGATTACCGTGTCTCATTTGAAAAAATTAAGAAAGATTTGGACTTTGCTATTTCAAAAACTGTTCCGGATGGAATTGTTGAAATTTTGGAGATTGTTAAGCAGGGGATAATTAGCAATACCGAAGAGCAAAGATTTTACAACATACCTCACTGATAATAGTTATGAAAGAAACGGGAACAATTATCAATTAAGCCTTAATGAATACAAACGTAACAAAAATTTACGTTTTTCATGTTTATAGTGTAGCAAACTAAACGTCATCAAAAAAAGCTCTTTATCACCAGGGCCGATGCTATTTAATTCTTATTCTTTCATTTTTCTTTTCCTTCCAATTGTTTTAATTGTGTTTTTTATAATTGGCAGGTGGGGTCACGATCGTGCAGCTATTGCTTGGTTAATAGTCGCATCGCTGTTTTTCTATGGGTGGTTTAATGCTGCATATTTAGTTTTGATATTGGGATCCGTCTTTTTTAATTACATGCTGGGAATGGCACTCTTTAGAAAATCGGCTAATCGGAAGACTCTTTTAACCTTTGGAATTACCATTAATATTTTATTGCTCGGATACTTTAAATATTGCAATTTTTTTATCGAAAATATCAGCAATATTGTGGGCAGTGAATTCCATGTCCAGCACATTCTTTTGCCACTGGCAATTTCTTTCTTTACGTTCCAGCAAATTTCTTACTTGGTAGACATTTATCGTTATGAAGCAAAGGAATGCAGTTTTTTACATTATTGCTTTTTTATTACGTTCTTTCCCAAATTAATTGCTGGTCCAATTGTTCGCTACAAGGAGTTGATACCTCAACTATCCCAGAAAATCATTTGTCGTTTCAATTCAGAGAACATGTCGGTTGGATTAACCATTTTTTTTATCGGATTATTTAAAAAAGTAGTTATAGCCGATAGCGTGGCAGTATATGCCGATCCGATATTTAATGTGGCTGCGAGTGGCAGTATGCTTACTTTTCTCGAGGCATGGGGCGGTGCCTTAGCTTATACATTTCAGCTTTACTTTGATTTTTCTGGTTACACAGACATGGCAATTGGCATAGCACGTATGTTTGGTATATTACTTCCAATAAATTTTTACTCGCCGTGTAAGGCTGTCAATATAATAGATTTCTGGCGGCGATGGCACATTACCTTATCCCGTTTCCTTGGCGATTATCTCTATATCCCCTTGGGAGGTAATCGCAAAGGGGCAACACGCCGATATGCCAATCTAATGATTACCATGGTGCTTGGCGGTTTATGGCATGGGGCGGGCTGGACGTTTGTAGCGTGGGGTGCGCTGCATGGATTATACCTTGTGATCAATCACGCCTGGCATGCGTTTCGCCAACTGTTGGGACAAGATATAAGCAGGAGCACAAGATTAGGACGTGGATTGTCGCAAATATTAACGTTTGTTGTTGTTGCAATTGCGTGGGTATTTTTCCGTGCTGAAAGTTTTAGCGCGGGAGCAAGTATTGTGCAGGCCATGAGTGGAGCAAATGGGATCGCTTTGCATCAAGTCTTGGTTGGCAAGCTGGGTGTGGTTGGGCATATGTTGACAGAGATGGGATTGAGATCAGAGTATATTCTGTTCTATAAATGGGAAGCAATCTGGTTGCTACTATTATTACTTGTCGTATGGTTTTTGCCAAACACTCAGAAAATATTGGTTCGATATAAACCAACATTTGATAGTTATCATGGTAAATTCAAATGCTATGAGTATAATTGGCAATGGTTGCAGTGGAGACCGACATACCGTTGGGCCTTATTCAGCGCATTTGTCACTGTATGCTCAATGTTATGCCTTAACAGGGTCAGCGAATTTCTTTACTTTAAATTTTAAAGATTGCCATGATAATATCGTTAAAATACCATTACTTGAGTTACTATTTGTTTATAACGATAATAGGTGTGCTTGCAGTTGCCGCTACTAATTATTGTGTAGATCCAGCTCAGCTATTTTCTGATGGTAATTATGAGCAGGGGGTGGCAGACATTCTTCTTTCCGGAAATAATGTCGCCAACGTATCGAATTACGATGAACGACTTTTGCAAAAAGCTTATGTAAATAATCTCAAAAGAAGAAACGATGTCATAGTGTTGGGTTCAAGCAGATCAATGCAATTAAGGTCGCATCTTTTTCCAGGCATGTCATTTTTTAATCACGGAGTATCCGGGGCAAGTATTGAAGATTATCTTGCAATTTACGAACTTTATGAGCAGCGGGAATTTGTACCTTCCATTGTTGTATTAGGTCTGGACCCTTGGATTTTGAATCAATATAGTAGACAGAATAGATGGAAATCACTTAGGTGGGAATATTTTAGTATTACTCACCGTCTAAATATTAATCCAGATATTATTAACAGTGACAATGAATCAAAAAAGTTGATGGAACTTATTTCATTACCTTACCTCAAGGAGTCTATAAGAAAGTTTTTGTTTTATAAAAATCAAGGAAAATATTTTCCAACATCAAACTATAATTTGGCTGATAGCAATGTAATTCTTAGGGATGGTTCATACCTTTATAATCGAAAGTACAGGACCAAAACCCCCGAGGAGGTAAAAGCATCGGCAATTTCATATGTAAGTGGCAATAGCATTTATTCTTTGAATAACTTTAAATGCCTTGATAAAAAGGCTTTGATTTCATTAGAAAAGTTTGTAGAATATTTACAAGATAACAATATAAAGGTGATTTTCTTTCTACCTCCATATCATCCATATGTTTATAAATTCATGTCAAAATCAGAGAAGTACAGGATTATACTTGAAACAGAAAATTATTTCAGAAAACTTGCTAACAATAAAGGAATAACAATACTTGGTAGTTACAACCCAAACGATCCATGTTGTTGTAGGCCGGATGATTTTCTTGATGGCATGCATCCTAAAAAGTCATGCTTAAACAATGTGTTAAGAAATGTATCGAATGTTTGGCAAAATTAATTTGTTATCAATAATGCCAAATTCAAAATCAACAATTTATGACAAATAAACCACCATCAAATTCATTTTCAGAGATTATCGATTTTATCAAATCCCTTTACCCGGGCGAAAATCCTGTGCCGCTGCACGCACCCCGGTTTATCGGCAACGAAAAAAAATACGTTCTCGACTGCATCGATTCCACCTTTGTTTCCTCTGTCGGCAGATATGTCGATCGTTTTGAAGAAATGATCTGCGAAATTACAGGCGCGAAACATGTCATAGCCATCGTAAATGGCACCTGTGCCCTGCATGTCGCCTTGAAACTGGCGGGTGTTCAGCCGGGTGATGAGGTAGTTACACAGCCGGTCAGCTTTGTGGCGACGGCCAATTCCATCGCGCACTGTGGGGCGAACCCCATATTCCTCGATGTAGAACGGGAGACATTGGGGCTTGATCCAACCGCTTTAAAGAGTTTCCTGCAAGTCCATGCGCGTATAAGAGAAAATACCTGTTACAATAAAACAACCGGCAATCGAATTACGGCCTGTGTTCCCATGCATACCTTTGGCCATCCCTGCCGCATTGATGAGATTGCCGAGATCTGTAATCATTATCATATACCCGTTATCGAAGATTCGGCCGAATCACTTGGTAGCCTTTACAAAGGCAAACATACAGGTACGTTTGGACTCTTTGGCATCTACAGCTTTAACGGCAATAAGACCGTTACCTGCGGAGGCGGCGGGGCCATTGTGACTAATGATGAAGCTCTTGCAAAAAGGACCAAACACATAACGACAACGGCCAAGTTACCCCATCCATACGAATATGTTCATGATATGACCGGATACAACTATCGCCTTCCGAATCTCAACGCGGCCCTTGCATGCGCCCAATTGGAGCAACTGGATTTTTTCATCGAAAAAAAACGTGGACTGGCTAAGATATACCAGGACTTTTTTGAACCTTTGGGTATTTCTTTCGTCCATGAACCACAACACGCCCGGTCAAATTACTGGCTGAACGCCATCATCCTGCCCGATAGTAAAACACGTGACGAGTTTTTGGAGGTAACAAACGAGGCAGGGGTCATGACACGTCCCATCTGGAGGTTATTAAACAAACTGGAAATGTATAAAGATTGCCAAACCGACGCGCTGACAAACGCACAGTGGCTTGAAGATAGGGTAGTTAATATTCCGAGTAGTGTGAGGATATGAAGAAACCGCGTATTGTTCTCATAGGAGGAGGAGGTCATTGCAAATCGTGTATAGACGTTATTGAGCTGGAGGCAAAATATGAGATAGCTGGAATTGTTGATATAAAAGAGAAGTTACGTCAATCCGTCCTCGGTTATAAAATTTTTGCTACCGATGATGATCTGCCTAATTTAGCAAAAGAGTATCAGTATTTCTTTATAACACTGGGGCAAATTGAAAGTCCGGAAAAGCGTATTAGTCTTTTTAATGATCTTAAAGGTTTAGGGGGGAAACTTCCTGTAATCATTTCACCTTTTGCCTATGTATCAAAACACGCAGAAATTGGAGATGGAACAATAATAATGCATCACGCCCTGATTAACGCTGGGGCAAGGATCGGGAGTAACTGCATTATAAACACTACAGCCCTGATCGAGCATGATGTAACCATCGAGGACCATTGCCACATCGCAACCGGCGCCGTCATAAACGGCGGCGTGAAGGTCGGTTCGGGTACTTTTTTCGGCAGCGGTGCCGTTTGTCGAGAATATATTGAGGTTGGTGAAAATGTGATAATAGGGTGCGGCGCAAAAATTAGCAAGAACATTCCCACCATCAACAAATGAAAAAAGCTTTCATCATCGCCGAAGCAGGCGTCAACCACAACGGCAGTCTGACCATTGCAAAGAAGATGATCAATGTGGCTGCGGAGGCTGGTGCGGATGCGATCAAATTCCAGACCTTTCAAGCGGAAAGGGTGGTAAGCAGACATGCGCCAAAGGCGGAGTATCAAAAGGAGAAAACGGCGAAAGGCGAGTCCCAGTTTGAGATGATCAAAAAGCTGGAGCTGGATGCGGCGGCTCATCAGGAGCTGATCGCGTGCTGTGAAAGAGAAGGCATTCGTTTCCTTTCAACCCCCTTTGATCGTGAAAGCATAAACCTGCTTGATAGGCTTGGCCTTGACATTTTCAAGGTACCGTCCGGCGAAATTACCAACCTTCCGTATCTGCGAAAGATCGGCTCACTCAAGAAAGCAGTTATCCTTTCCACCGGTATGGCGGATCTTAGTGAGATCAGAGATGCCCTTGATATCCTCACGGGTGCCGGGGCGCGATTGGCAGAGATCACGGTGCTCCATTGCAACACGGCATACCCCACGCCATTTGAAGACGTAAACCTTCACGCCATGCTGACGATAAAGACCGAGTTCCCCGGTGTGAAAATCGGTTATTCCGATCACACACCCGGTATTGAAGCGTCTATTGCAGCTGTTGCCATGGGAGCAACAGTCATCGAAAAGCATTTCACACTCGATAAAAATATGGAAGGTCCTGATCACAAGGCATCCTTGGAGCCGAATGAACTCAAAGCAATGGTAACCGCCATACGTAATATTGAGATAGCATTGGGAAATGGAATTAAAAAGCCAACGCCTTCAGAGCTTAAAAATAAGTCTGTTGTACGAAAAAGTATTGTTGCCGCAAGATATATTCGAAAAGGAGAGGTCTTCTCCGAAGAAAATATTACGGTAAAAAGACCTGGCAATGGAATAAGTCCAATGCGGTGGAATGAGATGATTGGTAAAAGAGCAAGCAAAAATTATAAGCAGGATGATTTAATATGAGACGCAAGATTTGCATTGTCACCGGCACCCGCGCTGAATACGGTCTCCTCTACTGGTTGATGAAAGAAATTCAGGGAGATCCCGATCTTGAGCTGCAGCTCATTGCCACCGGGATGCACCTTTCACCGGAATTCGGCCTTACCTATAGGCAGATAGAAAAAGACGGTTTTAAGATTGACAGAAAAATCGAAATTCTTCTCTCTTCGGATACGCCAGTGGGCATTTCGAAATCGATGGGCCTTGGCATGATAGGTTTTGCTGAGGCCTACGAAGAATTGAAACCGGACATCTTGGTTTTTTTGGGAGATCGATTTGAACTTTTATCTGCCGCTTCTGCTGCCATGATTGCCCGTATTCCTATAGCACACTTACATGGTGGTGAGGCCACTGAAGGTTTGATTGATGAACCTATCAGACATTCAATTAGTAAGATGTCTCACCTTCACTTCACGGCCGCGGAGGAATACAGAAGACGGGTTATTCAGATGGGAGAATCCCCTGCCAGAGTGTTCAATGTCGGAGGATTGGGGATCGACAATATTAAAAAACTTACGCTTCTGAGTCGTAATGAATTTGAAGATTCAATCGCTTTCAAGCTCGATCAGAAAAATCTTATGATTACTTTTCATCCGGTCACGCTTGAACACGCCACAGCCAGAGAGCAATTTCAAAATCTTCTGTATGCGCTGGATGAACTCGATAACACAAGATTCATTTTTACAAAACCGAATGCAGATACGGAAGGCCGCGTTATAATCAAGATGATTGATGATTATGTTTCCAGAAACAGCCATAAAGCCATTGCATTTGTAAGTCTCGGCCAATTGAGATATTTATCTGCCATGCAATTTATTAATGGAGTTGTTGGAAATTCTTCCAGCGGGTTTACTGAAGCGCCTACATTTAAGATCGGCACAATCAACATAGGCGACCGCCAACGAGGAAGAATTAAAGCCGATAGTGTCATAGATTGTGAACCTGTGAAAGGTTCAATCCTGACTGCCATCAGGAAACTTTATTCAAAAGAATTTTATAACAAACTGAAAAATGTCAAAAATCCATATGGTGAAGGGGGAGCCGCCGAAAGGATCAATAAATTGCTTAAAGAAACTAACCTCACAGACATTTTAAAGAAAGAATTTCATGACCTGGAGTTTGAAATATGAAAATCTTCTTTATTGGAGCCGTTGAATTTTCAAAATGCGCTCTTGCAAAGTTGATTGAGATGAGGGCTGAAATTATAGGTGTGGCAACAAAAGCAGATTCGCCCTTTAACGCCGATTTCGCAGATCTCACACCTTTATGTAATGAAGCAACTATTCCGTACAGGTTTGTTAATAATGTTAATGATGAGGAAGTTGTTAGTTGGATTAGAAGCTTATGCCCGGATATTGTTTTTTGTTTTGGGTGGTCAGAACTGCTCAAAAGAGAATTACTACATTTAGCGCCGATGGGTGCGGTCGGATTTCACCCAGCGGCATTGCCAGCAAACAGAGGTCGGCACCCGATTATATGGGCATTGGCGTTGGGTTTAGAAAAAACAGCTTCGACCTTTTTTTTCATGGATGAAGGCGCAGACAGCGGGGATATCCTGTCTCAGAAATTCATCAAGATAGAGTATTCTGATGATGCACAGAGTTTGTATTCAAAGATTATCGATACTGCTATGCGACAAATTGAAGAATTCCTGCCCGAAATCAAAAATGGGACATATGAGCGCATGCCGCAAGATCATTCTTTGACAAATAACTGGAGAAAACGCTCAAAAAACGACGGTAAAATCGATTTTAGGATGAGTAGTTATTCTATATATAATCTTGTTCGCGCCCTTACAAAACCATACGTCGGAGCCCATGTAGTATATAATGGAAAGGAATACAAGGTGTGGAAAAGCAAGGAGAAAAAAAGCAAGGCTGTAAATATGGAACCAGGTAAGGTTCTTGCTGTTGAAAATAACATTATTACCGTCAAAACCGGAGATGACGCCGTGGATATTATTGAACACGATTTTAAAGTCATGCCGCTTGTTGGAGAATATCTACTATGAATAAAATCTTGGTAATAGCTGTCCATCCGGACGATGAGTCCCTCGGCTGTGGGGGAACGCTTCTCAAGCATAAGGCTGCGGGCGATGCACTATACTGGTTGATTGTAACTTCCATGAAGAAAGAATGTGGTTTTGAAAAGAGTGCTGTTGAAGCGAGGAGAAAGGAGATTGAAAAAGTCTCCGCAATGTACGGGTTCAAAGGGGTTTATGACCTTGATATTCCGACCATGCAATTGGACGCCATCCCCTTTAGTAAACTCATCGGTAGTATTTCAGATGTGTTTGGAGAGGTTAAACCCAATATCGTTTATCTTCCCTTTAAGAGCGATGTGCATACAGATCACCAGATAGCATTTAAGACCGCTTATAGCTGCACCAAAACCTTTCGATGCCCGTCAATAAAAAAGATCGTGATGATGGAAACACTGAGCGAAACGGAGTTTGCGCCCAGCACGAAAGAAGATAGTTTCGTGCCAAATATGTTTGTGGATATAACCGATTTTATTGACCGCAAGATAGATATTATGAAGATTTACAAGGGCGAATTTGATGCCCATCCTTTCCCAAGAAGCGAAAGAAACATCCGCGCACTGGCAACCTTTCGCGGAGCAACAGCCGGATGTGAATATGCTGAGAGCTTTATGATATTGAAGGAAATAATATAGTTCACCGCAGAGACGCTGAGGACGCAAAAAAAAAGATGGACATTAACAAATTAAGTGGCGAGATTATAGGGGCTGCTATTGAAGTGCATAAAACCTTGGGACCTGGCTTGCTGAAATCTGCTTATGAACAATGCTTATGCCATGAACTGAACCTCCGAGAATTATCATTCGAGAGTCAGAAACCATTGCCTGTAGAGTACAAAGGGGAAAGATTAGATTGTGGTTACAGGCTGGATATAGTTATTGATAATGCTATTATACTTGAATTAAAGGCATGCGAAGCAATTATACCGATACATAAGGCACAACTCTTGACGTATCTCAAATTGTCAGGTCTTCATCTGGGATTGATTTTGAATTTCAACGTGCCCGTTATGCGGGATGGCATAGTGAGAATAGTGAACAAATTAGATGAAAAAAATTTAATCTCAGCGACCTTTGCGTCTCTGCGGTGAGTTATTAAAACCATGAAAGACATAACCATATATCCACAGGCTACAATCAAAGAGGCCATGGAGGTCCTTGATAAAACCGCTGAGAAGGTTCTTCTGGTGGTTGACAATGATCAGGTGCTCCTCGGTACCTTGACCGATGGCGATATAAGACGTCAAATTCTCAAAGGACAGAACCTGATCGATGCCATTGAAAGCGCCTATTATAAAAATCCGATTTTTGTATTCCAGGAAGATTTTGACTCGGAGAAAGTCAAAAAGATTTTTACGCAAAATAAAATTAGCCTAATTCCCATTCTTGACCAGAATCGGAAAGTTGTGGACTACATAACTTGGGAAAAGGTATTCGGGAATAATAGAGACCCAGAAAATCAAAAGCTGGATGTTCCGGTTGTCATAATGGCCGGTGGCAAGGGGACACGCCTTGAGCCGTTTACAAGAGTCTTGCCCAAACCCCTTATTCCTGTCGGAGACAAGCCGGTGATTGATCATATTATTGACAGATTCAGGGTCTATGGAATAAGCGAATTTTATCTGACGATTCACCACATGGCCAAGATCATACGCGCCTATTTTGAAGAAAAAGAACCGGATTATTCCGTGGGCATTGTTGAGGAAGATGAGCCCAGAGGAACCGCCGGAAGTCTTAAACTCCTTGCGGATAAATTGAATAAGCCCTTTTTTGTCTCTAACTGTGACATTGTTATAGAGACCGATTACGCTGATCTTTACCGTTTTCATATGCAAAACAAGTATGACATCACTCTTGTAGCCTCAGCCAAACAGTTTAACATCCCCTATGGAATATGTGAGCTGAACGGAGGGGGCAGTCTGGAGCGGATAGAAGAAAAACCGGAATACAATTTTCTGGTAAATGCAGGAATGTATGTGTTGAATCCCTCTGTCCTTGAACTGATTCCCGACAACAAGTTGTTTCACATTACCCATTTGATAGACAAGATAAAGGAAAATGGGGGACAGGTCGGCGTATATCCAGTCAGCGAAAAGGCCTGGATCGATGTGGGTCAATGGGCGGAATATCGTAAAGCGTTGAAAGTGATGGAGGATATTTGATTTATGCACAAGTATTTTGGCATCATACCAGCGAGAGCCGGATCAAAGGGTATACTTAAAAAAAACTTACAACTTATTGGGGATAAGCCGATGTTGCGGTACACTTTTGAGGCGGTGATTAACTCTGTAGAAATAGATTGCTGTATTTTAAGTAGCGATGACTCTGAAGCGATAAATTTGGCGACAATGATGGGAATTAGTGCTCCTTTTGTCAGGCCACAGGAACTTGCAAGAGACCAGTCTTCGACAATTGACGTAATTGAACACGCTTTGAACTGGTATAAGAAAGAGTATTCAAGTTTGCCGGAAAACATTGTTGTTTTACAGCCTACTTCCCCATTTCGAACTGCTATAGATATTGATAATGCTATTAAGGAATATCAAAGTTGCAATAGCCAGAGTTTAATTTCGGTTTGTGATGTGAGTCAGCATCCGTCAGATTGTATAACAGTAAGAAAGGATGGGAGTTTAGAAAGAATTCCTTTATTGAAAGATGATGCTAAAGAAGGCAGGCAGGGGTATGAAAAAGTGTATTTCATAGATGGAGGTATCTACATCTCTACTGTTGATAGATTTTTAGAAAAGCGAACAATGTTTGATAATCAATCAGCTATCTACGTAATACCAAAAAGTCATGGGATCGATATAGATGATCTGTTTGATTTGGAATTAGCACGTGCAATGATTTGCTATGCAAATAACGCAAAAAATATTTTTGGATGAGGTTAACATGTTCGATTTGCAAAATAGCTTTGAATTTACTCTCAAGAATACAGTTCGTTTTGGTATTGGATTGTCTAAGAATCTCCCCTCCATTATAAAAGAATTTGGATTTAAAAAAGTCGGTTTTATTATAGATAAAAATTTATATGATAATGTTGATTTCTTGAGAGATATAATTTCCGATTGTGAAAAAAAATGTGAATTAGTTATAGTTCACCAATACAATCAAAAATTCGAACCCACTTATCAGTTTTTAGATGAACTGGTAAAAGAGTTTACAAAGGATGGTAAACCAAGAATCGATTGCATTATCGGCATTGGTGGCGGTAGTGCAATGGACAGCGCAAAAGGAATGGCAGTTCTTTGTAAAAATCCAGGTCCAGCAAAAAACTACAAAGGATTTCCTGAAAATATAAATAAGCCCTTGCCATACATTGCAGTTCCGTCAACAGCCGGGACCGGCTCAGAGTTAGTCTATAATGCATCATTTATTGATCATCAAACGAGGGTAAAAATGGGAATCAACGATATTAATAACTACCCCATTCTTGCCATTCTGGATCCTTTATTAGTTTCATCCGCTCCAAGGAATGTTGCTGTTTCGTCAGGCTGTGATGCGTTAGTCCACGCTCTTGAAAGTTTTGTTAGTGTTAAGGCAAACTACATTACTCGCATTTTTTCAAAACAGGCATTTGAATTAATAATAAACACACTTCCAGTTTTGGTTTATGATTTAAAAAACTTGCAGCTATGGGCAAAGATGCAGTGGGGAGCCTATCTTGCTATGGTTGGTTTATCGAATACATCCAGCGGACCTGCTGGTGCATTATCCTACTGTCTTGGAACCAATTTTAATGTTCCTCATGGAATAGCAGGTGCAGCATTCATCGGTAAAATCACACGGTTAAACCATGAGCTCGGGTATTATGGATATTCGGAGCTCTTTCCACACATTAATCATTTTGATAGTAATATAACAGATCAAAAAATTCAGAGTGAAATAGTTGTCAAAGTTATTGAAGATTTCTTAGACGCATTAGAAATTCCCCATGATCTCACTGGTTTTGGGGTTACACCTGAAGATTACTCTTTACTTTACAACTTTGCTACTGAAATTGCCGCAGGGGCTTTTGATTTTAATCCGATCAGATATGATAATGACACAATATCTAAGCTTATTAAAAAAATGCTGAGGATGGGTTGATAAATGCCTTATCACAAACATGTATTCGACTCAGAAAAAAAAGAATTCGTGGGTGATTTTGAAAAAATGTATGCCAATGAAGATGCAGAAGGTTATGACCCATGGCATTCTTCAACCCTTACCCTTTTGTCTAAATTAATACATTCCCAAATTTTAAATTCCTATAACTTTAACCGTATATTGGACTTTGGTTGTGGCAAGGGAGCGTTTACGCATCTGCTAAAAAAGAGGAACAACTATGTCTTGGGTTTAGACATTAGCTCGACCGCTATTGAAAAAGCGAGAAGTATGTATGGTAACGATGTTGATTTTTCCGTGATTAAAGACAATGATTTTAAACCTTTTATAGACAAAAAAGTTGACTGTACCATTTGCTTGGAAATACTTTCATATATTGACCACTGGCAAAAAGTTTTAGCGGATATTTCCACTTTTACTGAATATATATATATATATCACTTTATATCCCTCCCAACCCAATAGGATACGTTAAATCACATGAAGATTTGAAGTCCGAAATGTCCAAGTATTTTAAAATAATAGAAGAGCTTATTTACAATAGAGAAAGTATATTCATTTTAGGAAGAACATTAAATCGAAAGGATTGATAACCATGCCAGGATTTGAATTGATTGGTGAAGAAGAACGACAAGCGATTAATGAATTATTTGATGATGGCGGGGTATTGTTTGCGCACGGGTTTGATAATATCCGTAATGAGAGATATCGGGTTAGAGAATTTGAGAGAGCTTTTGCCGATTATTTGGGTGTGAAATATGCCCAAGCTGTTTCTTCTGGGACAGCGGCTGTAAAAGTCGCATTGGTTGCTTTGGGTATAAAGCCGGGGGACGAAGTTATTACTCAGGCCTTTACATTTATTGCCACTGTCGAAGCAATTATGGATATCGGTGCCGTTCCCGTTATTGTAAACATAAATGACAGCTTAAATATGGACCCTGTGGAACTTGAAAAAGCGATAACTCCAAGAACAAAAGCGATTATTCCTGTCCACATGCTTGGAGTAGCAGCTGAACTGGATAAGATTCTCCCAATTGCTAAGAAATACAATATTCCTGTGTTGGATGATAATTGCGAGTCATTAGGGGCCGATTGGGGCAATGAAAAGCTTGGTATTCAGAGCGATATTTGCACATGGAGTTTTGATGCGGGGAAAGTGATCATAGCGGGTGAGGGAGGAATGGTAACGACAGACAATGAAGATTTATATCTTCTGGCAAGAGAATATTCTGATCATGGCCACGAAAATAATCCTAATTTCCCACGAGGCCGGGACACACATCGTATTTATGGGTTTAATTATCGTATGACGGAGTTGCAGGCAGCTATTGGTTTGGCACAATTAAAAAAACTGGATTATATCGTTGAAACAAATAGGAGGAATTACCAGATATATTTTGAGAGCCTTCAAAGATGGAATGGATTAACATTCAGACGGATTCCCGAGAAGTGTCTCCCGTTATGTGATTGTCTGATATTTTCTTTTCATGAAATAGGCCAGGCAGAGGAATATGTTCGTTTAATGTGCGAAAATGGATTGGGAACAAAAAATGTTCCGGACGCGATTGAGTGGCATTTTGCCAGGTATTGGGATCATATTTTTTCTAAATTTGGATTTACAAAAGAGCAACTGCATGAATACACGGCGCCATCAGCGAAATTACTGGATAGAAGTGTGGCTATACCTATTATGGTAAAAACAAATATTGATCAACTTCATAAAAATGCAGAGATGATTCATGATTTAGCAAAACAGGTCCTTTGATGATGTGGAGTAATCCTAATGGAACTCTTAATCCAAAGCCACACTTTGCGTTCAAGCAGTTGAAGCTACAACCATTTTCGCAGAATCATATCCCCTATGCCACTCAACTTAGTTATGAACGGCGATAAAGCGCTCTCCGGATCTCCAGTTTACTCATGAAATATGAGCAAGACCACTAAAATAATATATTTCATTGAATCCCCTTTCAATCAAAGAGACTATAAAAGATTTGGTGTTGAAACTTTTATTCAAGATGGATTTGAAGTTTACGTATGGGATTTTACGCCATTTTTACGTCCACAGGTTGATAGCTCAGTAATTCCACCTGATCCTATCGAATACAAAAATTTTATGCGTTTCAATAGCAAAAGGGATGCTATTACTGCCATAAGCAAGGAATGGGGAGATTGTTTTGTTGTTAGTTTAATACCTTATCACATTGGCACTTTTAGCATATTCAGGCAGATATCGAAGAACAAAATTCCGTATAGTGTATTCATATCAAATTCCATCCCTAATCCATATAGCAACAAGAGCAGGAAGAACTTATTTAAGAAAATAAGGCGCCTTACTCCCAAGAAACTAATCAACCACTTCTTTATAAAGATACCGCCCTTCCTATTTGGAGTAAGTCCCGCTACTTTTGCGTTAGCAGGAGGCGCCAAGAGTTCAATTAAGATGTCCCTTGTAAATCGTAAGACGGAGGTGATCTGGATTCACACATTAGACTATGATATCTATTTAGATGATAAAGAAAGTGTCCAAGGCGAAACAAAGATGGCCGTTTTCTTAGATGAATATTTTCCGTTCCATCCAGATTATATTCACATGGGAACAACTCCATCCGTAACTCCTGATGAATATTACCCTCTCTTGTGTAAATTGTTTAACTACATGGAGGAAAAGTTGGGTTTAAATGTTGTCATTGCTGCCCATCCCCGTTCACACTACGAAAAATTGCCGGACTTTTTGCACGGACGAAAGGTGATACGAGGGAAGACAGTTGAATTAGTAAAGGATTCAAAGCTTGTTATTCTGCATTGCAGTACTGCCATAAATTTTCCTGTGCTATACAAAAAACCTATGATTTTCGTTACGATGGACAGACTCGAAAAAACCGTATATGGAGGTTACATTTCAAAATTCGCATCTTATTTCAGAAAGACGCCAATTAATATCAGCAGAAATGCAGGTATTGATTTGGAAAGGGAGCTTTTCGTCTATGAAGAAGGGTATGCCAAATATAAACACGACTTTATTAAAATAGAGGGAACCGAAGAGACACCCTTTTGGCAAGTAGTTGTCAACAAAATAAAATCTCTTCATAGCGGTTCATTGAGCAATTCAGTTAATTTAAGGAATGGGTGATTAAATAATGTTGAACAATAAAACGATACTAATTACAGGCGGTACCGGCTCGTTCGGGAAAAAATGCACTGAAACTATTCTAACGCGCTACAGGCCAGAAAGGCTTATAATATTCAGTAGAGACGAGCTTAAGCAGTTTGAGATGGCACAGACCTTTTCAAAAGAAAAATATCAGTGTATGCGTTATTTTATAGGAGACGTTCGGGATAAGGAAAGATTATACAGAGCGTTTAGCAATGTTAATATCGTTATTCATGCAGCTGCATTGAAACAGGTTCCGGCAGCTGAATACAACCCTTTTGAAGCTGTGAAAACAAATATTCTTGGCGCCCAGAATGTGATCAATATAGCTATTGACCAAGGCGTTAGAAAGGTAATTGCTCTCAGTACCGACAAGGCTGCTAATCCGATAAATCTCTACGGTGCAACAAAACTCTGTTCAGATAAATTGTTTATAGCAGGAAATTCTTACGTTGGACATGACGAAACTATCTTTAGCGTTGTTCGATATGGAAACGTAGCTGGGAGCAGAGGAAGTGTCATCCCTTTTTTTCTTAAAGAGAAAGAAAAGGGGGTTTTGGCAATTACTAACCCTCGAATGACTCGTTTCTGGATTACTCTGGAACAGGGTGTGAATTTTGTTCTTAAATGCCTTGAGATTATGGTTGGTGGCGAGCTTTTTGTTCCCAAAATTCCGAGCATGAATATGATGGAACTCGCTAAAGCTATTGCCCCTGAATGCAAAACGAAAATTGTCGGGATCAGGCCCGGTGAAAAACTTCATGAAGTTATGGTACCGAAGGATGACGCGCATAGAACAATCGAGTATGAGGACAAATATATAATCAAGCCGGATTTCAGATTTTTCGAACACCGTTTTAATTCCAATGACGGAAAGCCTGTTCCGGAAGGATTTGAATACAATTCCGAAACTAATCCATGGAAACTCAGCATTGATGAAATGAGAGATATAATTAAAAATCTATGATTCCCTATGGCAGACAGACAATTGATGAAGATGACATAAAAGCTGTAGTTGATGTTCTTCGTTCTGACTGGCTCACTACCGGCCCAAAGGTGGCGGAATTTGAACAGGCAGTTGCTGATTATGTGGGCGCAAAATATGCGGTGGCGGTAAGCAGTGGAACGGCCGCCCTTCATGCCGCTATGTATGCTATTGGAATTGGTCCTGGCGATGAAGTGATTGTGCCTCCAGTTACATTTGCTGCCAGCGCGAATTGCATCGTTTATCAGAGTGGCAAACCGATCTTTTCTGATGTGGAACCCGACACACTATTGCTTGATCCTGAGCAGATTGAAACAAAAATTACATCAAAAACCAAAGCAATTATAGCAGTAGATTATGCGGGTCAACCCTGCGATTATGATTTCCTAAGGAAAATTGCTGACAAAAACAATCTCATTCTGGTGGCCGATGCCTGCCATGCGCTTGGAGCGGAATACAAAGGGAAAAGAGTTGGCACTCTGGCTGATCTTAACATCTTCAGTTTCCATCCTGTAAAACACATAACCACTGGTGAAGGTGGAATGATTACGACTGACAATGCCGATTATGCCAATCGTATGAAGATCTTCCGAAATCACGGCATCACCACGGATCACCATCAGCGAGAGCAGCAGGGTTCGTGGTTCTATGAAATGGTGGATATTGGATACAACTACCGCATGACTGACTTCCAGTGTGCTCTTGGCATATCCCAATTGCAAAAGCTGCCGAAGTTTTTGGAACGAAGGCGCATGATAGCTGCTCGGTATGATGAGGCATTTGCTTCAATGCCAGAGATTGCCCCGCTTGCTGTGCTCCACGACGTTTCACATGCTTATCATCTCTACGTGGCCAAAATAAATTTTGAGGCCATTAAGATTAACAGAACAAAACTTTTTTTGGCCTTGCGCGAAAATGGCATCGGTGTGAATGTCCACTATATTCCAGTCCATTTGCATCCGTTTTACAGGAATAAGTTTAATGCTGAACCAGGATTATGTCCAGTTGCCGAAACTGCTTATGAGCAGATTATTTCGCTGCCTATGTTTCCCGGCATGACGGATCATGATGTAGAAAGGGTTATTACAAGCGTAATAGAATCAATCAATGGTAAACACTGTTGACGTAGAAAAATACTGATGAAACGAAAATGAGCATTGTCGCAATTATTCCCGCACGTGGCGGAAGCAAACGCATACCGAATAAAAATATTAGATCATTCGTCGATCAGCCTATTATTTCATATTCAATAAAGGCTGCCCAAGAAACAAACTTGTTTGACAGAATCATTGTTTCTACAGACTCCGAGGAAATTGCCGAAGTAGCGAAAACCTGTGGCGCGGAAGTGCCTTTTATCCGACCAGCTGAACTGGCAGATGATTTTACCGGTACAGTTCCCGTGTTACTTCATGCGCTGGATTGGCTGAATGAACATGGCTTCGCAACAGATTATTTTTGCTGTATTTATGCAACGGCCCCATTTGTCCAGCCGGAGCACATAATAGAAGGGTTCAACCTCCTAAAGAAAAGAAACGCCGTAACTGCTTTTTCTGTAACGACATTCCCTTATCCCATATTCAGGGCTCTGAAAATCGGTAACAATGGCCGCATTGACATGTTCTGGCCTGAGCACGAAAATTCCAGATCAAATGATCTGCCGGAGGCATATCACGATGCGGGCCAGTTTTATTGGGGAAATACAGAAAAATTTATGAGTGAAAAAACATTATTTTCGTCAGATGCCGCTCCTGTTGTAATCCCTCGTTATCTTGTCCAGGATATCGACACTCGAGAAGATTGGGAAACAGCCGAAAAAATGTACTCGGTCTTGCAGATGGATAAGATCAAATGAATAAGAATCTGATTATCCGCGCAGACGTTTCCGTTAAGATCGGCACGGGTCATGTCATGCGCTGCATCGCATTGGCCCAGGCCTGGCAGGATCAGGATGGTGATGTGACTTTCATGAGCCACTGTGACAGCGAAACCTTACGCCAACGTATCCTTGATGAAGGCTTTGACTTTATCCCCATTGAAAAACCATATCCTGATCCAGATGATTTGCACTCCACATTAGAAATTTTATCAGCTATGAGCCAACAGCTATCAGCTACTCGCCCGTGGCTTGTTCTTGACGGTTACCACTTCGCCCCGGATTACCAGAAAGCAATAAGAGGAAATGGCTACAAATTGTTAGTCATTGACGACATGGCCCATCTTGATCATTACCACGCGGATATTTTGCTCAATCAGAATATTCAAGCTCCAAGTCTGCGCTATTCCTACGACAAGGATACAGTGAAACTTTTGGGCTGTGAATATGCTTTGCTTCGCAGGGAATTTTTAAAGTACAAGGATTGGAAACGGAAAATTCCCGAAAAGGCACAGAAAATCCTGGTAACTATGGGTGGATCAGATCCGTACAATGTAACGTTGAAAGTTATCAGGGCATTGAATAGTTTGAATGTTACCGACCTTGATGTGAGAATTGTCGTAGGTCCTGCAAATCCTAATATTAAGAGTCTTGAAAATGAGCTTCACCTTTCACCTTTCATATTTCACCTTCTACACGGTGTAGGCGATATGTCGGAGCTTATGGCTTGGGCAGACATGGCTGTTTCAGCCGGGGGCAGCACTTGCTGGGAAATGTGTTTTATGGGCTTGCCAACGATTCTAATTGTGACCGCTGATAATCAGGAGGGAATCGTAGCAGGACTGGATGAAATGGGGGTGGGTAATAGTTTAGGCTGGTTTTCAGAAGTATCTGTTTTGAATATTTCACGATCATTGAATTGTATATGTCAAGATCATAGAACGCGAGAAATGATGAGTCTGCGAGGGAATAAATTAATTGATGGAAATGGGGCTTCGCGAGTTATAAATGTGATGAAGGATGTAGCAAACTAATAGTCCTTTACGGAAATGGGGATATCTCAGTTATGTCAGTAGTTACAATTGGTGATTTCAAGATTGGAGAAGATTTTCCGCCTTTCATAGTAGCCGAAGCAGGAATCAATCATAATGGCGAACTTGAGAAGGCCTATGAAATGATTGAGGTCGCAAAGTCTGCCGGGGCTGATGCGGTTAAATTCCAGACTTTTAAGGCAGAAGAGTTTGTGGGGAGCCCAAAGCAAACATATAGTTATAAATCGCAAGGTAAAGAAATAACTGAATCCATGCTGGAAATGTTTAAGCGTTATGAATTTTCTCGCGACGAATGGTTCAAGATCAAAAAAAAATGTGAAGAAGTCGGTATCATGTTTTTGTCCACGCCTCAAAATCGCTCAGATCTTGATTTATTATTAGAAGTTGGAATTTCGGCGATCAAGGTTGGTTCTGATGATTTTACGAATCTACCTTTATTAAAAAGCTATGCGGCTACCAACTTGCCAATGATTATCTCTTCAGGAATGTCAGATTTAGCGGAGGTACACCAGGCCTTGGAAGTGGTGGGCGCTATGGATGGATACCCAACCATTTTACTGCTATGTACTTCTCAATATCCAACTCCACCTGAGGACGTGAATTTGCTTAAACTAAAAACATTGGCAAATTCTTTTCCCATGGTGGTAACGGGGTTTTCCGATCATACGCAAGGTCCGCTTGCGTCATCATTAGCTATTGCAATGGATGCCAGTTTCTTTGAAAAACACTTTACACTTGATCATAACCTGCCAGGGCCGGATCATTGGTTCTCTGAAGATCCTGATGGATTGAAAGAATGGATTGTTTTCCTCAGAACGGCATATACGATGATGGGAAGTGCAATTGTGAGAGCTACTAAAGCTGAACAAGCAATGAAAAAATTAGCACGCCGTAGTATTGTTGCAATCCGTGATATCAATCCAGGAGAAACCCTTACACTTAGCAATATCGGTTTGAAAAGACCGGGTAATGGCCTCCCCCCGTCTCTCCTTGATCAAGTTCTAGAGTCTAAGGCTATCACAAAAATTTATAAGGGAACCTGCTTGCGATTTGGAGACTTTGAAGAATGGATTTAAAAGAATTTGAAGACCTTTTTTCATCCCTAACTCAAATAAAGAAGAATCGATTTCACCCACTCGTATGGATAAATGGTGAACCGCAAATTGGAGAAAATGTCTATATTGGTGGAATGTCTGAAGTAAATGCAAAAGGGGCAAGGGTAATAATTGGAGATAACTGCGATATAGCTTCATTTGTTGCAATTAATTGTTCCGATTCACATAAGAAATGTATTGGTTTATCTGAACAAGTCGAATGTCAGGATATTGAAATAGAGAACAATGTATTTATAGGGTCTCACAGCGTTATCAAAGGTGGAGCACATATTGGTCATCATTCTGTTATTGCAGCAGGAACAATTGTTGAAGGGGTTAAAATTCCACCGCACTCTTTAGTTTGGGGAAATCCTATGAAGGTAAAAAAGGCTTATTACCTTAAAAAAATGGTGAAAACAAGGTAAACAATGATTCCCCATAATAAACCGACTTTAGGAAAAGAGGAAGAAGAGGCTGCTTTAAGAGTGATCAGGTCGGGATGGCTTGCCCAGGGTCATCAAGTTAATGCTTTTGAAGATGAATTTTGTCAATTTCTAAATTTACCTCAAGGGCATGCGGTTGCTGTCTCAAGTGGCACAGCAGCTTTGTTTTTGGCACTCTGGGCGGTCAATGCAAATAACAAAACAGTGGCTTTTCCGGTATATGCATGTTCGGCTTTAAGAAATGCGGTATCAATGGCAGGGGCAAAGGAATACTTGGTTGATGTAGCAGAAGGTTTGCCCAATATTGATTTTGAAAATGTACGGAAAAATAAGCCTGACATAGCTATCCTGCTTCATATGTTTGGCATTCCTGTTGATTTTGATACCCCCGAAGGGGTTAATATTATTGAGGATTGCTGCCAGTCATTAGGGGCAACAGTCGATGATAAGGCTACGGGTTTAAAAGGGGATTTAGGTATATTTTCATTTTACGCCACAAAACTAATTACCTCCGGCGGACATGGGGGAATGGTAATTTCTAAAGAAAAACATTTGATTGATGTGATTCGTGATTACAGAGAATTTGACTGTAGAAATGATGATAAAAAGCGGTTTAATTTTCAGATGACCGATTTACAAGCCGCTATTGGACGCGAGCAATTACGGAAGTTACCTGATTTTCTAAATAGACGTGAAGAAATATTTGCAATGTATAAAGATGCCGGCTTAGACTTACTGGATGTAAAAGAAGAAGATCGGGGTAATTTAATTCCGATAAGATACCGTGCAGTGTTAAAAACAGATCGGCCTGAGGAAATAATTGAACGGCTATCTGAAAATAATATAAAAGCAATCGTACCAATTGAGGATTGGGAATTACTGGGAGATTCTTCCCGATTCCCAAATGCATTGCAAATGACAAAAAAGACGGTTTCAATTCCTTGCTATCCGTCATTAACAGACACGGAAGTAAATAAAATTATTCAAGTAATGGGGTTATCATGATATTAACAGCTCATCAACCTGTTTATTTGCCGTGGCTTGGGCTATTTCATAAAATTGCCGTGGCAGACAACTTTTGTTTTTTCGATGACGTACAGTATCAACCAAAGGATTGGAACAACAGAAATAAGATAAAATTCAATGACGGAATTGCTAATTGGCTTACGGTTCCTGTTCTCCGCAAGTCTTATTTGGATTACTCATACCTTGAGATGAAAATTAACAATTCAATCCCCTGGCAAAGGAAGCACTGGCGTACAATTAAATTAAATTACAGCAAGGCACCATACTTTGACTTATATGCTAAAGAACTGAGTAAGTTTTACGAAGTGCATTGGAAATATCTTTGTGATTTAAATTATGAAATGCTGTTGTTTTTCCTTGATGTACTTAACATTTCCATTCCGATTGTTAGAATGAAGGATTATAGTTTCAGAGGGGAAAAGAGTGACCTTGTTATTGATATGTGTCGTCAACTTGAGGCAGATATTTATATCTTCGGTGAACAAGGGAAAAATTACGCAGATATAGAAGCATTTCTAAAAGCAGGAGTCTTGCCAATTTTTCAAAAATATCAGCACCCGGTTTATCCTCAATTACATGGAAATTTTATCTCACATCTCTCAATAGTTGATTTATTATTTAACTGTGGACCTGAGAGTCTTAAAATACTTATGTCAAATAATTTGCGTAAGGATGACGTAGAACTATGAAAAGGCTAAAGAGTTTCGATAAGAGTTGGGAAGATAATATTTACTCTAAAGGCAATCAACTGAATAGATATCCTTATACAGATCTAATCTCATATGTTTATAGACTTTTTGGTAAAGAGCTGAGGGCTGAAAAGGTTTTACGGGTATTGGAACTGGGGTTTGGAGGAGGTAATAACATCCTTTTTTTTGCTCAAGAGGGGTTTGAAACATATGGGATCGAAGGCTCACCTTCGGCACATGCATTTGCATCTCAGCAAGTAAAGGAGAAAAACCTTAAAGCCGAGTTAGTTCTTGGAGATTTTATTAAATTACCGTATAGCGATAGCTTTTTCGATTTGGTTATAGATAGAGAAGCGGTTTATTGTAATGTTCCTGGTGCTATTAGAAAAATTATTAAAGAAGTTCATCGTGTTTTAAAACCAGGTGGGCGATTTATCACATTTATGTACTCTTTAGAACATGGAAGTCGGTTGTTGGACAATGGCAAATTGATTGACACAAATACTTATATTTTTGATCAGGGGAAATTTTCAGGAACAGGGATAACGCACTTCTTTTCAAAGGAAGAGATCCAAAATGAATATCTTAAGGATTTTGAAATCGAGTTTATACGTCATTTGCGCGCAGATACCCTTGTACCGGCGCAGCAAAATGAATATGCGGAATACCATACTTGTGCACGAAAGAAATCAAAGAAGTAGTGAAATCTTGGTTATGGAGGGTGGTTATGGAGAAAATGATAAAGAGAACTGAGAAAGAACATGAATATAAAGAAAAAAATGGGAAGTTTTTTTCTGAGGCAAGCGGTTCAATTTCAGACAAATTGAATAACTTTACGAGATTTGTTGATCGACAAACCCTTGCGACTTTTCTTTATAAATATGAATTATTCAAAAAAGTTTTAGATGTTCAGGGTTCAGTTCTTGAATTCGGAGTATTCCGTGGAGGAGGGAGTTTCGCCTTTGCACATCTGAGTGCAATCCTAGAACCATACAATTATCAACGCAGAATAATTGGGTTTGATACTTTCGAGGGCTTTCCTGAGGTTTCTGAGATTGATACATTATCAAGTCCAGATCTTAGCCCACAAAAAGGAGATTTTGCTACGCATGATAAGTTTTATGAAGAATTGATGCAAAATATTGATCTGTTCAACATGAACCGATTCTTGAATAATGTTGAAAAACTAATGTTTGTTAAAGGCGATATCAATATCACCTTCCCCAGGTTTCTGGAAGAAAATAAACATGTTGTGGTCTCTATAGCATATTTCGACTTGGATATTTACCTTCCAACTAAGAATACGTTGGAACTTATACTGTCTCGAATACCCAAGGGAGGAATTATTGCCTTTGATGAATTAAATAACCCGGACTGGCCGGGAGAAACACAAGCAGTGATAGAAGCAGTAGGTATTAATAACCTTCGGTTGAAAAGGGCTACTTTCGAGCCATGCCGAAGTTATTGTGTAGTTGAATAATGATTGTACTTAAACAGAACGAGGTGGAATAATAAATTGAAGAAAAAGCGGTCAATCCTTGTTGTTGCTGCACATCCTGACGACGAAGTCCTTGGTTGCGGTGGAACAATCGCCCGTTTGACCGAAGAAGGACATGATGTGTACGTGGCTATTCTGGGTGAAGGAATAACATCACGTTATGAAAAGAGTGAGCAAATCGATCAAGGAATAATAAAAGAGCTTCAAAACCAATCACGGCGGGCATCGAAGCTGTTGGGCGTAAAAGAGGTGTTTTTATACGATTTTCCCGACAACCGGTTTGATACTGTTCCGCTACTTGATATTGTTAAAACAATTGAAAAATTGATAAATCGATTCCAACCGCAGATTGTCTATACACATCACGGAGGCGATCTTAACATCGATCATGTTATCACACATCGTGCCGTTATGACAGCCACCCGCCCAGTAGAAAACCGTCCTGTAAAAGAACTATATGCTTTCGAGGTGCCATCCTCAACCGAATGGGCCTTCGGCCACTTCAAGCCATCCTTCCAACCAAATGTGTTCATGGATATCAGCACTACATTGGAAACAAAAATCCAGGCAATGCAGATTTATGAAAGCGAGGCACGCCCTTTTCCTCATCCCAGGTCTTCGCAGGCGCTTCGCGTTATTGCAGAGAAATGGGGAAGTAGTGTCAGTCTCCATGCGGCTGAGGCATTTCAACTTATTCGAAGTATTATGTAAATCAAAGATACCGAGTCATGAATTGTAAGAATTTATTAATTATCGAGCAATTGTCATTTATGTCCCTAACATATGCTCTTTTATTTAGAATGCTGGGTTTTAAATCTATTTTTTTAAAAGTAAGTCGCAGATTAAAAAATGAAAAGTTTTTAAACTTATTAAGTGGCATAGATATTTCTATTGTAGATTATAGTAGTTTCAAATATTACGATTGGTCAAAACTCGTTTCATTGAGTACTCAACTAAGCAAAAATGTATACTCGAAAATGTTTGATAATAATGAACTGAAAAAATATGAAACTTTTTTTCAGGAAGTGGAGGAAATAGATAAAAAACTAAAAGTTGTAATTATTAATATATTAATTGGGATGTTTGGTGGTTTGGCTGAAGTTTTGATTTGTGCTGAGTATTACAAGAAAAAATTTAAGCTTATTCATATTTATACAAAAAACAATGGATTTGTTAGGATTGCACTTGGCGACGAAGAATATCAAAATATTAAAAACATATCCCCATCAGCCTTTTTCTATTTTCCTGTCATTTTCACATTGGCACGAAGAGCAGCCTCACTCGCTATCAAATACCTCCTACGTTTGTTTAAACGCAGTTACCTTTACGATAATAAAAATATGTTGAATGAACAAAAGCAAGATTTTTCAAAATATGAAGTGTTATATTTCCCACATCAGGGAGTGGCTTATGGCGATTTATTTCTTAAAGATCAATTTTATATGAGCGATTCATCTTGCCCATTCCATAGAAGAAACATTCTTCACATTGAATACCAGAAGCTGGCAGATGAAGAAACAAACAAGAATATCGTTTCATTTTACGAGGAGAATAATATCCCGTACTGTTACACCCCCGGTTTTAACCTATATGGTTTGAAAAACAGATTATTTCGTAATCTCAGTTACTTGTTAAACAGAAACATGTTTAGGAGAAATGGTAGTTTTTTGAAAGCGATTTTAGTGCTATACGTTTACAATCAATATAGTGGTTACTTTCGATTTTTATCGAAATTTAAGAATGCAAAAATAGCATTGGTCGGTTACGATATATTATTCCCCAAAGTTCTAAGTATGGCGCTTTCAGCAAAAGGCATTATAACTATCGCTACACAGGAGAGATTGGTGACGGGATATTATAATAACTTTAATGTCATGCTTGATTATTACTTTGTGCTAAATGAGTCAATTAAGGACAGATTATATTCAAGCGAGGCCTCTTATGTGAAGACAGTGGTTCCAATTGGCCCCATAAGGAGCGATTTGCTGAATGGATTTAAAAAAAAATCCTATGATTCTAAAATTGTAGATAAAAAAAAATATAAATTGGTTATCGCCTATGATTTCCATTCGGTAAAAGATTATTTTGAGGCCAACTCAAGTCAGGCTATTAATTGGGAAAACAATTTGCTTTTCTACAATGACTTAATAAAGTTGTCAAAAGATTTCCCAAATATTTATATTATTATCCGAGGAAAAAATGACGACTGGTGCTCTCTTCCTGCATTTTCAAAGGTATATGAAGAGATAATAAGTAGACCAACTATTGAGATTAATAGAGATTATAGTGAAATGGATATTTCTTATAAGCTGGCATCGCAGGCTGATTTAATAATCGCCAAGCATACATCTATTGGCGACGAAGCTTTGGCCTGTGGAATCCCAGTGTTATTTCATGATTATTTGCAAAACATGAAACAAATGGTCTCATCGGTTTTTAATTATGATAACTATCCAGTATTTGTTTATTCATATAGCGATCTCAAATCCAGGGTTCAAAGTATTATCAATGGTACCGACCCTTTAAACTCAGATTTATTGGGAAAAATGAAAAGGGATTTTTTTGCAATACCCGAAAACGGAACAGTAAAAGAAAGACTGCATGCTGAGTTGACTAAAATATACTTGAATAAGATAAAAGAAGATAAAAATTGGCTCAGATAAGATGACAGGTTTTGTTGTGCGGTTTGGGCTTGGTATAGTTTCAAGGAATGTAACTTTTGAAAAACGATTTTAAAGTCATTTTTTGGTTTTTAAAACCTTATAAGCGTCAGGTATTCTTAATTTTCCTCTTCTTATTCATTTATTCCTTACTGGAAACCGCAAGTATAGGCGCTTTTTATCCTTTTATTAATAGTGTTCTATCTGGAAGCACTGGTGCAATAAACAGCGGGGGTAAGGTATTAGATTGCATCAACTCTGTTGTAAGATTACTACCGATTGAAGACAAGATTATAGCTGCAGGTATTTTTTTGCTCATATTGGTCACTGGAAGCAATCTGTTTGGCTTTTTTGCTGAAAGTGTTGCTACCTGGTATCGGTATAAACTTTTTGCCGATTTCTTGAATAGAGTGTATCGGAAGCTTATGAATAATCAACATCAATATTTTCTGGAGAAAAAACAGGGAGACTTATTATATGTCGGCATGAATGCATCTCAATCAGTTGGTGAAATGCTTCTTTATTTTCCTAAGGTCGGGATAGAGTTTTTTAGAATAATGGCAATAGCGGTGCTCCTAATTAGTATTTCTCTGAAAATAACCTTTCTGATATTCATAATTGTCTTATTGTTTGGTCTGTTAATACACTATTTATCAGCGAAAGTCATCTATCCCATCGCTGTTGGACTTCAGAAGGCACAATCAGAGATAACGTCCGTTTTTTCTGAATCAGTTGCAGGCATAAGACAGATAAAGACATTCGATAATTTTAAATATTGGTATAAACGCTTTAAAGATCAGACCTACAAAGGAAGAATGCTTTCAACAAAAAACATGGTTTGTAGCTATATCCCCGCAAAATTAGGTCAAATCATTGGAGTATTGTTTATTGTTTTGTCTATACTTTTTATAAAGCTGTATGATCCCATGCATTTTAAAACATTCCTTCCAATTATTGCTGTTTATGTCGTTGCATTGCAGAGATTGATGCCGTCGATATCCAACATCGGAAATCACTGGATGGGATTGAAAGGGCTGGCTCCGCGATTAAGGCTGACATACGAAACACTGATAGATGAAAAATATTTGATAGATGAGGGGGAAAGACATTTTTCCGGTTTGAATAAGGAGATTAAACTGGAAAATGTTTCATTTTCGTTTCCAACTAAGGAGGATGTATTAAACAAAATAAATTTAAATATTTCGAAGGGTCAGACAGTAGCATTTGTTGGTGAATCTGGAGCTGGCAAATCTACCCTGGTTGATTTATTTACTCGCCTGAATAAACCAACAGAAGGAAATATATTTGTTGATGGAATTGATTATACAGAACTTTATCTATCTGATTGGTTAAAACATATTGGGATGGTAAGTCAGGATACATTCATATTTCATGCATCCGTTAGAGAAAATATAAAAATGGGGAAACTTGATGCAACTGAAGAAGAAATGATAAGGGCGGCAGAAATTGCTGATGCTCATAAATTCATAAAAGAAATGGTGGCAGGATATGATACGATAGTAGGAGATCGTGGCCTAAAGCTTTCAGGAGGACAGAGACAGAGGATTGCAATTGCAAGGGCGGTTGTGAGGGAGCCGGAGATTTTGATTCTTGACGAGGCAACCAGTGCCTTAGACAATATTTCTGAAAAGATTGTGCAGGAGGCGATGATAAAAGCGGGGGAAAACAGAACCAATATTATTATTGCCCATCGTCTTTCAACAATCGAACATGCGGATAACATAGTAGTTTTAAACAACGGGAAAATTGTAGAAGAAGGGCGGCATAAAGAATTGCTGGCGCGAAAAGGATATTATTATAATCTATACCAGAGACAGAAAGAAGAAGAGGAAGAAACCATTTAGAAAGAATTCTTGGCCTAAACTCAACAATATGTGTGCGGCGTGTTTGAATTAGCTCTTCTTGTATTATTAGTGACTTAGCATCAAATTTGTTGGATAATTGTCAAGGAAGGTGGGCTATGGAAAAGAAAGTAAAAATCTTAGACTGCACTATTCGAGACGGTGGCTATTTAAATGATTGGCATTTCGATCTGAAATTAGCGAGGGAATTGTATCGGGCACATTCCAGATCGGGCGTAGATTTTGTGGAAATCGGGTTTAGAAGCACTGATAAGTACTTTGATCCCAAGCAATACGGTCCCTGGAGATTTACGCCGGAGACGTTGCTTTCCGAGGTTGTCAAGGGCATATCCGGGCCGGCTGTTTCGTTGATGGTGGATTTCGGAAAGGTTGATATTGAAGATATTCCTGACCGGAAAAACAGTATTGCAAGCATGTATAGGGTCGCGGTTCACAAAGATCAAGTCCTTCCTGCAATTGAGTTTTGCAATGTCATCGCTGATAAAGGTTACATAGCGTCCATCCAGCTCATGGGTATTGTGAGCTATACTGAAGATGATTTTAATCAAATTCTTGGGGCATTAAAAGATTCAAAAATTGATTATGTGTATTTCGCGGACAGTTATGGTTCCTTGCTTCCCTCGGATATTAAAGGCATTCTTGATCGATTGGCTATAACTGGAAAGAAGATAGGGTTTCATGCTCATAACAACCTGCAACTGGGTTTTGCGAATACTCTGGAGGCGATTAAGAGCGGCGTCGATATTGCAGATGGAACAGTATACGGAATGGGAAGAGGAGCCGGTAATCTGCCGATTGAAATCTTGCTGTCTCATCTTGAAAAGACCTCTGTCAAAAACAGCTATAATGTCCTCCCTGTTCTGGATATTATCGATCGTTATATGCTTGATCTTCATAAGGATTTAAAATGGGGGTATGATCTGCCGTATATGTTGTCAGGCATGTTTGAAGTACATCCCTATTATTCAAAAACAATGGTGGATTATAGAGAATACAGCGTTGAAGACATCTTGAGAACTCTTGAAACGGTTAGAGAGATGAAGCCGATAGGATTCAAAAAATCGATATTGGATTCGATAATCCAGAGTGGTTTTGTGGGTATTCCGATTAGCCAAAAAGATAGTAAGTCAGACTTTGATTCGATTTCTGTGCAAGATTTGAGTGAATTTGGGCGGGTTCCATATCTTGATCGACATTCCGGCAGGGATTTCCTGGTGCTCGCCAACGGGCCCACATTGAAAGAAGAAAAAGAACAGATTGAAAAGTTTATCAAAAAATATAATCCGGTTGTTATTGGCGCCAATTATTTGGGAGAGTTGTTTATTCCTCATTATCACGCCTTTGGCAACAAAAAGAGGTTTATTGATTACGTTGATACCGTTGATGCCGGTTCCAATATTTTGATTTCCAATATCTTTTCAGATGAGTTTATAAAAAAATATACCAATCGTAAATACGAATTCATCCAGCACCTGCCCCAGTTGTCAACAGATTTTAATATATCAAACGGTGTGGTTATGACAAACTGCCGGACAATTTCCATATTGTCAGTAGCAGTGGCCATTGTTATGGGCGCTGAGCGAATTTTTATTGCCGGCATGGACGGGTACAAGCAGGTGGATAACTTTATGAAAAAATCCGTCCATTTTTACAAAGAATCAGATGAAACCGAAGACTTTGAGATGTTAATGGAGAAGCACAACTGGAATGAACAGCTTTTAAAACAAATCGATAATTATCTGGTTTCAAACAATAAAGATGGCCTTTGTATATTGACACCCACCAGCCATAAGGCTTTTTACAAAAGCATTGACAACTTTTTATAATCTGGAGTGATAATGATTAATAGATATACTGAACTGAAAAATATCCTAACACAAAGAAGATATTTTAAAGTTGTCTGTGGAGCAGGGAATGAGGATTCTGAAGAGGTGCATAAGCTTACATTGGTTTACACATTAGCAGGGGCTGTGGGCATTGATGTTTCAGCCAACGTGGAAGTTGTTGAAGCCGCTATGAAGGGGATTGATCAAGCTTATAATCTGGCTGCTTTGATTAACAAAGAAATTAAAATCCGGCCATTTATTACTGTTAGCGTTGGGCTAAAAGGTGATCCGCATGTCCGCAAGGCCAAAATTGATGCGGAGAAGTGTTCTCAATGCGGTTTGTGCCTGGATGCCTGTGAACAAGATGCGATTGATGAGGATTTTAATATTGTGGATATTCGCTGTGTTGGCTGCGGAAAATGTGCAGAGGTATGTCAGTTTGAAGCGGTTACATTTTATACCAGGAAAGTGGATTTCAATGAAATACTTCCAAAATGCCTTGAGGCGGGGGCAGAAAACATTGAGCTTCATGCAATTATTGATGACGATGATTCTGTTATGTCTGATTGGCGTGTAATTGATGGTCTGGTTCAGAATAACTTTGTCAGTATGTGCCTGGACAGATCTCAACTGTCAGATAACCATTTAATCAACCGAATAAATGCTGTTTATGAAATTTCAGGGGAAAGAACGATTATACAGGCAGATGGCGCTCCGATGAGCGGTGGCAGTAATGATTTTAATACCACCCTGCAGGCGGCGGCTATTGCCGATATTATTCACAAGAGCAAAATACCCGTTATGATTCTTGCCTCCGGTGGAACCAACAGCAAAACAGGGGAGCTGGCAAGGATGTGCAACGTTTCTTTAAATGGGGTGTCCATTGGCACTTTTGCAAGGAAGATTGTCCGTGATCTAATAACCAGCGAGGATTTTGAAACCGATCTAAGCCTGATAAAAAATGCTGTGGATATTGCAGAGAAGTTGGTTCAGGATAATTTGAGAGAAATTCAGGGGTAAAGTCAACAATGGCAGATATAAAAGTCGGGCGGGAAGTTATTAAGGATGTTCAGTTGGTAGTTTTTGATAAAGACGGCACGCTCACTGACCTTTACAAGTACTGGTCTTCTATGGTCAGATTCAGGGCTGATCTTATTTATCGGCGACTGCATCTTAAAGAAGCCGACAGCATGGCCATGCAGGAAGCCATGGGAGTGGACCTGCAAAGTTTCCGGCTAAAGCCGCAAGGCCCCGTGGGTTTGAAAAAAAGAGAAGTCGTTATGCAAACAGCCATAGATTATTTAGAGACTATAGGTTTTTCAGATACGAAACAACTCTGCACTGACGTTTTTGAGGAGGTAGACCGCCATTCCCTGAGCCATTTTGACTGCATAATCCGTCCCATCGAAGGATTATATCCTCTTTTCGATTTTCTTAAGAAAAACTCATGTAAAATTGCAATCGCGACGACAGACAGGACAGAAAGAGCCCAATTAGCTATGGAACATTTGAAGATAGCAGATCAGATTGATCTGATTGTGGGAGCTGATATGGTGTTAAATACCAAACCTGACCCGGAGATGGTGAACTTGATACTAAGCAAGTTAAATGTGCCGAGGGATAAGGCAATCATGGTTGGCGATGCCATGTCTGATGTCGAATTGGGCGTTAATGCAGGGCTAAAGGCATCTGTCGGGGTTTTAAGCGGGCTTGCCACAGAAGAAGAGTTAAGGGGCGTTACCAGGCATATTATTTCGTCAATTGCTGAAATTACTTTATAAATTTGGAAAGTATATAGTATGAGAAAGCCCAATTTACTAAAAAGAAGACTTATAGACGGTGAAGTTGTATTTGGTCCATGGTGTGTCGTCCCTTCACCGTCCATAATTAATATTATCGGCGCGGCGGGCATGGATTTTGTGATTATAGACATGGAGCATGGCCCTGCTGGTTTTGAAACAGCCGAAGATATGGTAAGAGCAGCGGAATCTGAGAACTGCTGTCCGCTGATACGAGTAGGACAAAGAGATGAATCAACCGTATTGAGGGCGCTTGATATCGGTGCTCACGGGCTGCTGATACCACATGTTGAAAGCAGAGAAGATGCGGAAGAAAGTGTCTCTTTTTCAAAATATTATCCCGACGGCGGCAGAGGATTTTCTCCCTACACAAGAGCTGGTGGCTATGGTTATCTTGGAGTTAAGAATCATGCGCAAAAGGAGAATGAAGAGACTCTAATCGGCGTTATTGTGGAGGGAAAAGCAGGAATAGAAAACATAGATTCAATTCTGGAAACAAAGAACATAGACCTGATTTACATCGGCGCATACGATCTGTCCCAGGCTATGGGTATGCCCGGACAGGTTGAACATTCTGTTATCAAGAAAGAGATGGAAAAATGCATACGCAAGATCAGGGATTGTGGTATTGCCGCTGGAGGGTATGTGGCAAAAAACACTGACGATATCAAATGGATGACAGACATGGGAATGCAATTTATTACCTGTCTGCCTGATGCAACTGTGATTTTTCACGCATTTTATGACTGTGTGAGAGATTTCAGACAGATTGTTCAAGAGAGAGGGCAGACGTAATGAAAGTAGTCGGGATGGTACCGGCAAGGCTTCAATCAAGCCGATTACCAGAAAAGGCATTAATAGATATCCACGGTATGCCAATGGTAATTCATACCTGCAAACGGGCACAGTTAGCCAAAAGCCTGGATGAGGTTTATTTAGTAACGGATAGTGAAGTGATTAAACAAGCGGGTGAATCCTATGGCATCAAAGTGATTATGACAGGCACCCATCATCAGACAGGTTCCGACCGGCTGGCTGAAGCCTGTCAATTAGTGGATTGTGATATTGTGGTGAATATTCAGGGAGACGAACCCTTGGTAGAGCCTGATCATATTGATGCTATTGTTGAACCACTGTTGCACGATCCTTCTTTGCAAATATCTGTGGGTGTGACACCCTATAAAAAAAAGAATAGTGCTTCCGATATAAAGGCAGTCTTGAATCTCGATGGCAACATTATGTATTGCTCAAGAGCCGACCTGCCCTCCGATGCGCGAACCCCTGTAGAAGAATTGCTCAAAATGGTTTTTATCGTTCCTTTCAGGAAGAACTTTCTCTTGCAGTATACCTCCTGGTACCCTACTCCGTTAGAGCAGGTTGAATATAATGAATATTTGAGAGTGTTGGAGCATGGAGTGAAAATGAGGGCTGTAAAAGTTGATGGAGCTAAAATCAGTGTGGATACGCCGGAAGATTTGAAGGAAGTCAGGCAATTGATGTTGGAAGATAACCTCAGATTTAAATATATGGAAGATGATAAGCGATGAAGTTATATTTTACGACTGACGCAAAAATAAACTCTGAGCATTCGGTCTTGTTCAATCAAATTGCAGTCGATATTCGCAAGCCTTTTACATATTTGATCGAGTCTATTTCCAAGCAACACGCAAAAAGCATCGACTGGTGGGTGTCTTCACCGGCAAGCAGAAACACAATTGCAAGCCCGCTCTTCCATTATTGTTGTTGCCTTGCCTTGCTTCAGAAATTGATTCAGAAGAAGGAATCTGTTTCAGAAATCATAACCGATTCCAGGGCATTAAAAAAAATAATTGAGGACTATCTGACCAAACAGGGTATAAACGCCAAGGTAACATTGTCTCGATTGCCTATAAAACAGCGTTTAAAAGAACTTGTTCGGCCAATCTATGCGATATTTGGCCTTCCGCTGAAGCATCTTATCCTTTTTCTTGCGACCAAATTGACACGATCTTTACGCAAATCAGTTCCATCGGATCCGCTGACGCTGATTGATACCTTTGTTATGCCTGGATATGTTGAGAAAGATCGGTATTATCCAAGTATATTGGATGCACTTTCGGAAGAAGAAAAGCAGTGTGTCTGGTTTGTTCCTCATTTATATGGTTTTCGACCGTGGCAGTATCTGTCTATTCTCACGCGTCTGCGCAAAGCCGATAGAAATTTTATATTGAAAGATGATTTCCTGAAGTTCGGGGATTATTGGTGTTTGTGGCAACATTTGTTTCACGTTCACAAATTACCGATTAAACCTTCTTTTTTTTGCGGAGTGGACATATCGCCGCTGGTGCGCGAAGAGTTGACAGGCTTTCGGAACCTTGGCTCCTCATATACTCCTTTGTTGAATTATTGTTTTGCAAAAAGATTAAAAGAGGCCGGTGTTAAGCTAAGATTGGTCATCGACTGGTTTGAGAATCAGGTCATCGACCGAGGTTGGAATGCCGGATTCAGGAGTTTTTTTTCGGAAGTCGAAACTATAGGTTATCAAGGGTTTATAGCATCAGCGCATTACCTTTGCATGTATCCCACAGAAGAGGAAAAAGATAATAGAGTTATCCCCCACAATGTGGCTGTTATAGGAAAAGGACTGGCTCAATCGGCCCGCAGGTTTTGCCCCGAGCTTGATGTTTGTATTGCTCCTGCCTTTCGATTTCACCATGTATGGCAGGAAAGAAAATGCTTTCCTGCTATAGATGGGCATACTGTTCTTGTGGCTCTTCCCATAGTTATAAATGAAGCAGTTCATTTATTAAAGATGCTTGCTTACGCAGTTAAAGAAAAAACCGATAATATTCGTTTCTGGATCAAACCGCATCCCACTGCTTCACAAACGCAGATTCAAGGGGCCTTCGGCGCCGCATGGCCGGAACGGTTTGAATTTGTGGCCGGAGATTTTAATGATTGCGTTGAAAAGGCAAATCTACTTATAAGCTCTGCTTCAAGCGCTTGTATGGAAACCCTGGCCAAGGGCATTCCTGTAATAGTTGTTGGAAACAATTCCGGTTTGACTCATAACCCCATCCCGGAAACCATAACCAGCGATATTTGGCGGTTGTGCTACAGTTCGCAAGAAATAGCAGAGGCTATCCAATTCTATCAAACTCGCAGCTCTGAAAAGATTAAGGAACATGAAGAGCTTGGCACAAGAATTAGGGAAGAATACTTTGAACCGGTGACGAGGGAAGGGGTAAGGGAGTTTTTGGGGATTAAAGAATAAAAGATATGGGATATAAACAAATTACCGATGAATTATCAGACAGCACGGTTTTAGTGGTTGGCGGTGGTGGTTTCATAGGTTCAGCGTTGAGCAAAAAATTGAATACACTCGGAGCGCGCATTATAAGTTTGGTCTGTAGTGGGACAAAAAAGAGGGAATCTTTGCCAAATGTGACAACTATTGCGGCCGATATCAGAGAGCATATGTTTTTAAAGAAGGCCTTGGCTAATTATTCTTTTGATTATGTATTTAATCTTGGTGGTTATATCGATCATTCGCCATATTTACAAGGAGGTAGAGACGTTGTTAATGCACACTATACAGGTATGCTAAATTTATTAGATTATGTATTTACACCATCGCTTAAGAAATTTGTTCAGATCGGCAGCAGTGACGAGTACGGCAATGGGCTGTCCCCGCAAAGTGAAAATCTACGTGAAGCGCCCATTTCTCCTTATTCAGCAGCAAAAGTAGGTGCAACTCATTTGATTCAAGCGCTTTCCAGAACAGAATGCCTCCCCGGTGTAGTCGTTCGATTGTTTCTGGTATACGGACCGGGACAGGATGATCGAAGATTTCTGCCTCAGATAATAAAAGGATGTTTGGATGGAAGAACATTTCCAACATCTTATGGAGAACAGTTGCGTGATTTTTGTTATATTGAAGACGTTGTTGAAGGTTTGATACTTGCTGCTGTAAAACCGAAAGCTGTGGGTCACGTGATTAATATTGCATCAGGTCAACCAGTTACTATCAGATCGGTCATTGAAAAAGTCGTGGAATTGATTGGTAATGGATATCCAGACTTTGGCGCTTATCCTTATCGCTCTGGTGAGAACATGAAACTCTATGCCGATGTTAGTTTGGCGCACGATTTATTAGGCTGGCGGGCGACAACATCTCTTGAGGATGGATTGAAAAAAACTATGTCCTGGTATGCGCAGAGGTTTAAGGGCTGATATGCCTGAAAGCAAGTGCGATCAGGTATTTGTCAGGAGGTAAATTTTGAAAGTAGTTATTTTATGTGGCGGTTTAGGCACGCGGTTGAGCGAAGAGACAGTAGTTAAGCCTAAGCCGATGGTGGAGATTGGTGATCGTCCGATCCTCTGGCATGTTATGAAAATATACTCATATTATGGATTTAAGGATTTTGTTTTAGCTCTTGGATACAAGGGGGAAATCATAAAGAGATTCTTTATCGATTACAACTTAATGACGAATGATGTTACTGCATATTTAGGCAAGGGCAAAGTAGAATATACCAATAATGGGGCGGAGGACTGGACTGTTTCAATGTTGAATACCGGTAGAGAGAGCCTTACCGGGGGTAGGCTACGCCGACTGGAAGGTATGCTCAGGCCGGATGGTAGGTTCATGCTCACTTATGGAGACGGGGTTTCTAATATTAATATCCGCGAGTTGATCAGGTTCCACGAAAAGAGCGGAAAAGTGGCTACGGTCACGGCAGTCCGGCCGCCGGCGCGATTTGGCGGTATGGCAATTGATGGTGATGTGGTTATTGATTTTAAGGAAAAACCACAAATCGGGGAGGGCTGGATTAATGGAGGGTTTTTTGTTTTTGAACCGGAGATTTTTGACTATCTGCATGGGGATATGACCGTGCTCGAAGGGGATCCAATGGAAAATCTGGTCAAAGACGGGCAGCTTGCGGCATACCGTCATACAGGTTTCTGGCATTGCATGGATACCTTGCGCGACAAAACTGCATTAGAAACTATGTGGATTAAGGGCAAAGCCGGGTGGAAGGTATGGTGAGTAGGGTCTGAACGAAAAGCCGGTTCAGACACAGTTTTGAGTTCTAAGTTATGAATTAAAAACAAAGGACTAATTTTATGTTTGATAATGTATATGAGAGGAAAAAGGTTTTCATCACCGGCCACACAGGCTTTAAGGGATCATGGTTGTGTACGTGGTTGCTCCGATTGGGCGCGGAGGTCTGTGGGTTTTCGGTGAATATTCCGACGAATCCTTCAAACTTTGAAGTCCTTGGCCTAAAAGAGAAAATCCAACATATAGAGGGAGATGTTCGCAACCGTACCCAACTGTTGTGTGCTGTGCAGGAATTTCAACCCGACATTATTTTTCATCTGGCCGCCCAGGCCCTGGTTCGCAGATCGTATAATGACCCAACAACAACATTTGAGACAAATGTATTGGGCACTATGAATGTGCTGGAATGTATACGACAATGTCCATCTATCCAAGCAGGAGTGATAATTACCAGTGACAAATGCTACCGGAATGTGGAGTGGATATGGGGATACCGGGAAAATGACGTCCTTGGCGGTGAGGACCCTTACAGCGCCTCAAAGGGGTGTGCGGAACTTATAATTTATTCATATATCAATTCCTTCTTTCAGGATGGTTCCAGAGTAGCAAGTGCTCGGGCCGGAAATGTAATCGGTGGTGGCGATTGGGCCGAGGATAGAATTGTTCCTGATGCGGTAAGGGCATGGTCACAGGGAGAATCCGTTGTTATTCGCAATCCCAACGCCACCCGTCCCTGGCAGCATGTCCTAGAACCTTTAAGTGGATATCTGTGGCTTGGGGCTAAATTGTGGGAAAAGAATAGTAGGGCAAAAGGTCAGGCATTTAATTTTGGCCCTGGTGATTCAGTAAATCAGTCAGTGGTACAAGTTTTGTCGAGCATGGCAAAGTATTGGCCAGACGCCGATTGGAAGGTTGATCAAATAGATGAGAATAATCAGAAGGAATCGACTCTTCTGAAGTTATGTTGTGACAGGGCCTTGAATCTACTCAGTTGGAAAGCGATTCTTTCTTTTGAAGAAACTACCGCTATGACGATAGAATGGTATCAAACCTATTATGGGCAGGGGAAAGATCATATGCTTAGCCTGACTAACCATCAAATAGACGAATATTCATCCCAAGCCGGCGCAGAAGGCCTACCATGGGCATTATCGTAAACAGCAAAATAGTGAGTAAAATAGATGGGGTAGTTGTTCTTCCTCTCAAGCAGATTGAGGATGAACGAGGCGCTGTTTTGCACATGCTGCGTTCTGATTCGCCTCTTTTTTCCGGGTTTGGCGAGATATATTTTTCCATCGTAAACCCAGGTACAGTCAAGGCGTGGAAACAGCACAGGGCTATGACACAACACTTTGCAGTGCCTGTGGGACGTATTCGTTTGGCATTTTTTGACGATCGCGCGGATTCGCCAAGCAAAGGACAGATAGAAGAAATTATCCTGGGGCGGCCAGATCGTTATTATTTGATCTGCATCCCACCCATGGTTTGGTATGGATTCAAAGGAATTTCCGATATGACCGCGCTTTTGGCAAATTGTTCCGATATGCCTCATGATCCAAATGAATCGGAACAACTTCCTGTTTCAAATGATTACATTTCTTATGATTGGCGTGAAGATGATTAATCAAAAAGAAAATCTCTCAACCACTCAACCACTCAACCACTCAACTTTAACTAATCCCAAGGTAAGCGTCATTATGAATTGTCTCAACGGAGAGAAATATCTCAAAGAGGCAATAGATTCGGTTTATGCACAGACTTACAAAAACTGGGAGATAATTTTCTGGGATAATGCCTCAACGGATAGGAGTGCTGAGATCGCCATAAGCTATGATGCGCGGCTGAAATATTTCAAGGGGGACGCGACAATACCTTTAGGCGCTGCCCGTAATAAAGCACTAGAACAAACAAAAGGTAAGTTTGTTGCCTTTCTGGATTGCGATGACCTGTGGATGCCGGAAAAGTTGGAGAAACAAGTATACATTCTAGAGCATAGCACATATCCGCTATGTTATAGTGGCGGATTTAGGATTAATGAGGCCGGAGGAATTATAAAGAAGTATATTCCTAAGAACAAAACAGGTTCTGTTCTTCCTGAGCTGTTGAGAAAATATGATATAAATATGCAATCTGTAATGATGAGAAGAAGAATAGACGGTATCGATGTGTCTTTTGATGAAGATTTTTCTTTTTGTCCAGACTTTCATTTGTTTATTAAGATTGCTGCACTTTATGATATTGCGGTTATTAATGAACCGCTTGTGAATTACAGAGTGTCCGTGAATTCATTGACCAGTAAAACAATTGACAGGTGGTGGATTGAATACAAGCAACCTTTGGACGAGATCTTTTCGGATAACCCTGTTCTAAAAACAACCTATCCTAAGGAATATGCATATGCCTACGCTAAAGTCGCATATTACAAATCAAGATACTTGATACATGTAAACCGAAAAATGGAAGCATCCAGAGAACTACGGCAACACAGTCATGTGGGCATACAATATTTTTTGTTTTATCTGCTTTCACTATTCCCCGTATCGATATGGCATCTCGTGCATCGGTTGTTTAAAAAGTGAAAGCCCAGGTACTGTCAACTTTTTTGTGTAAATTTCTTATAGGCCAATTCTCTAAAGAATGGCAGGTTGTTATGCACTTTTCCTACAGAGTTTGATCTCCAGTGTAATTCCATCTTTAAAGATATAAAGGCCAGGAGACGGTAGCAGGCATGTTCCCCGGCTACTATGAGACCCTTGAATTTTATTAAATAAAAATGACAACTACAATTACTATACCTCTGATATGATAAAAGGCTTACTGTTTTCTTCTTACTGTCTATTGATATTCTCAGAAGTTCGAACGATAAGTTATCATTTGGCTGGTAACAGATCTACGTCAATAGCAGAGCTGTTCTTTTTAGTAATGGGAATAAGCTGTGTGGTATTTGTAATTATTAAAAAGAAAGGAAGGGTCTCAAGGCAACATGTGCGAGTTGGAATGTATTTGTTCTCTGCATTTTCTGCTCTTGCTCTAATCTCATTGTTTATGTCGAGGGGTTTCTACCTGCTTAATCCTCTCTTTTTTGGTCCCATTGTTGTATTCTTCTTTTTGTCTTATTGGCTGTTTGCATATGTGAATGAAGAAAATAGTTGTTTATATGTATATTGTTATTCAATCCTAATGTTGATATTATTTATCGCTCAATTTTTTATTTTAATATATGTTTTCAATAATGATAGCTACTTTGCCATATTTAAATATTTAGCTTATGGAGAAGGCACACCAGCTCTCCATAAACCATTTAATAGTCCATCGCAAGCGGGGTTATACATATCAATTGTCTTGTTTCTTATGGTAGGTTGTGCAATAAGTAAAGGTACACGATGGCCTCTGTACTTGTTGGTTCCTCCTGCTTTCTTGACATTAGCACAAACAGGATCTCGTTCTGTTATGTTACTCGTGAGTGTTTGTTGGGTCGCTTTTGTTTTCTTTATTTTTATTAATAGAAGATATTCTACTAAGCAAATTAATACAAATGTTATACATCTAATGATGTGTAGCTTGTTAGTTTTGACAGTATTTAACCTTGATCTTTTCAATAACGTGTCGAGAGAAAGATCGCTGTCGATCTTCAATCTTTCCCCATTGACCATAATTACTGGTGGGACTGATGATTCATGGCGGCATGAAGTATGGAAGGAAACTATTCAAAATGCAATATATACATCTTCGTATGGCACAAAAAGCAGTGAAGGCTCTACTCATAACGTATATTTGGATTTTTTAAAGTATTTAGGTCCAATCACTTTTTTATTTTTTGTGGGATTCGCCTTTTGGGTGGTTTGTAAAGGAGTGCGTTTGCTTTTTCGAATGAGAAGAGATCCTTATTATCCATTTTATTTGTCGCTTCTGATATCAACTGTTTTGGTTATGGGGGAGCTTTACGCTAACCCAGTACTGCACCTGCGATATATATGGGTGTTTTTTGGACTTACTACTGCCATTCTTATAAAGTGGAAATTTAATTTTTTTAAAAACCGAGGCGAAAATTTCTGAAATTCGGGGTCACCACCTTACATATTTCTTTTCAATATAGCTCATATCAACCCCCGTTGCGCTCGGAAGTGCCGCAAATTAGGTTTGCGAGATTATGGAAAAGACAAAAATTGATAATGGAAAATTTGTAATATCCCTTGACTTTGAATTAATGTGGGGGGTAAGAGATATAGAAACTGTTGAAAGTTACGGTGAGAACTTAAGAGGAGTTCATCAGGTAGTCCCCCGGCTACTTGAAACTTTCGATAACCATCAAATCAGGGCAACATTTTCAACGGTTGGTTTTCTTTTCTTTCAAAATAAGATAGAACTACTTAATAATTTGCCCACAAGGTTGCCAAATTATAGCAACAAAAAATTGTCCCCATATCTGGGATATTTTGAGTTGGTAGGTGCAAATTCAAAAATTGACCCTTATCATTATGCTCCCGACTTAATAAAATTGATACAGCAATATCCACAACACGAAATTGGTTCTCAGACATTTTCACACTATTATTGTCTGGAAGATGGACAAGATAAGGATGACTTTGAAGCGGATCTGCAAAATGCGGTAGTGTAAGATATCTTGTGTAAATTTTAAAAGGTGTAGAAAAAAAGGCGCTTTTCCTTTAAAAAGGGTTTTACCCAAAACCTAAATAAAAAGGAGAAAGCGCCATGAAACTGGAAGTTAGTGTA
>Ga0268276_1000045_pt1 | contig 141060 bp, 136 predicted proteins | sample saktaG_4_FD_190145 | JGI IMG/M metagenome (GOLD analysis project Ga0268276, IMG submission 190145) | Saline water microbial communities from Sakinaw Lake, British Columbia, Canada - sak_2010_1_5_45m | ecosystem: Environmental > Aquatic > Non-marine Saline and Alkaline > Saline ... | reverse complement strand
GCTGTCCAGGGACGTCAACGTCAACTCCAAGGGACGGCACAACGAGTGGGGCCGCTCCGTCGAGGACCTGACCGGTGTCTTCTCGATCGAGAAGTTCATCCAGCTCTGGGGCAACAGCACCTGTGGCACAATCAGCGTCGACTGGCTGCCCTGTATGTAAGCGAGATAATCCAAAGACATTTCTTGGAGGGTCTTTGCCCGGGTAATTCCGGGCTTCTCTCCCTTTTTTGGGAGCCCAGGAAAACAACATTTATATAACAAGAAGGACGAAGGTCAATATATCGTATCAAGAAGGGGGTGAATGAAACATGAAGGGAGTAGTAGCAATAGCGGCGATATCTATCGCGGCGATCCTTGCATGTAGCACAGTGGTGATGGCGAATCCGCCTATAATCGAGCCCGTGCAGTACGAACAATACTGTGAGAGCCAGAAGGTGACGGGCACAGGAGTTATCGATGTCAGCACGTCTATCGTGGACAAGAGGCTGGCACTTGAGTACTACAATGTGTTGGCCGGTGACGGCGACTTCGAGCTCGATTCCGAGCACGCACTGTCAGAGAATGCAAGCAAGCTGATGAGAGAGGTAGGCAACAAGACGATGCCGGTCAACCTTTTCGAGAATACCAAGATGACATACTCCGGTGATGTACCGCTTGTCGGCGGGAAGTTCCTCAACTCCAAGTCATTCTACGGCGGAATTGGCGCGAACTTCCAGGAGGTCTTCTCGGTGACCCAGATGGAGAAGGACCAACAGACGTTCTTCGCATCGACCGATCCGGCCGGACACACGAAGAACGCGACTCTCGCTGCTCAGCTCAGGAATATGAGCCCGGTCCATCTCGTTGGAATGAACACTAAGAACACCTTCGAGGGAACTTGGGGAACCGACTCGGCGTGGCACAAGATATTCTACAAGGATATCAAGGACCACCAGCAGTTCACCGGTAACTTCGAGACCGAGAAGCTGATCAAGTTCCACGAGAACCCGGTGCCCGAGCCCGTACGAAGCCCATGCGCAGGCATAGACTGCTAGGGTGACCTAGCAATCAATCTCTTTTTTTTTCGATTTAGTGGGGGTCGCGCATGAAGATATGGCTAATAACGTTGTTCGTCCTGGTCGCTCAAGCGGGCGCCACAGTTGAGGACGCAAGTTCGAGCTCAGGCGCTAGCTGTGTTGCCGATGAATTGAGCGGATCCTGGCCCTCCATGACGGTTCCGATACCTTCCGAGCCGCCCTATCCCGTAGTGCCTACGCACCTTGTGGTGACGGTCGACCTTGCAGTACCTAATCCCGACGAGGACAGCTACTATACGACTCCTGGCAAGCCCTTGGAGTATCTGGTCACCGTGAAGAACGACGGATCGGAGGATGTCGTTGTGCGAATGACGGTCATCCCCTCGAGCTGCCTTCCTGGCTGGTTTAGCTGGACTGAGAAGGTCATAACCGTCCCCGGAGGCGGCGCAAGCTCTGAAGCGCTCTATGCACAGCCAGAGATGAAGGCGATTGCCGGCGATTACGAGTTCGAAGTAATAGCAACGACAGAGAGCGCGAGATCGGCCACGGCCAGGGGACGCTTCAAGGTCCAGGATTACGACTACGCCTCGGAGACATCGATCAGCGGCACAGGCCAGTTCCAGCTGAGCAAGGACGTTCGCAGCATGAACTCGGGGATCAAGTCTAACAAGGACGTCTACTTCAGCGGAAGCGTGGATGCTTTGGTGAAGAACGAGTATCTCGTGGACAACGCGAGGGGTACCAATCCCAACTTCGAGGAGCAGGATGCCGTGGACAACTACATGGCGCTCGCGCCAGGTGATGCCCTTTTCGGCTCAGAGACCTTCAAGAGCTCACTGGTATTTGGAGGGATCGGGGCGAAGGTTCAGGAGAGCTACAATCTCCAGTCCATGGAGTTCAAGGACCAGAACTTCAACCTGCACCAGACCGGCTCCTTGAACCGCATGGCAGAACTTAGGACTGCCGACAACTTCACCGGATACTTCATGCTCGACGCAAGGCAGACCAGGCCTGGAGAGAAGAGCTTGAAGGAGCACGAGGAGTATATGGGCTCATTCGAGCTGCAGAGGAGGATACTCTTCAAGGATAGGCCCGCATTCGGTGGATCGTGTGTGGGAGGGTCGTGCGATTTCATGAATAGGCTGGACTCGCTCAGATGATAAAGTCCCCCTCCCAAACATTTTTTCGATCTCTACGTTGTCTATTGGGATTCCTTTGTGCCTTTGTGGTAAATTTCCAGAGATAACCACGATAATGAGAAGATAACCACGCAACAGTGTGCTGGTATCTCTGCCGCGCGTATGCGATGGATGCTTGTAATGAGCGGATCGGCGTCATCCTTGGAGACCGCGGCCAAGTAGATATATGTCGATTTCAGCCCGCACCGCCAGTCTCAAGGCCTCCGGGCGACCTATTTCCTCCGAGATACCGAAAGCTTTATATTCGTCTAATGACGTAATGAGAATTAGCAAAAGTCGAAGTTCATTTGTTTCCTCCTATTCCCTCCTACATCCATTCGACTTTTGCTCTACTATATTCCTCATTCCGCCTGGTCAGGCGACGTCCTTGATAAGCGGATACTCGTCAACGCTCTCATTACCGGGGATGGCGTAGCTCCTGTCGCATATGGTGTCAGCGTCGGCGTCCTTGCATCCCTCCCTGGGCTCGTCGAATTGGCCGTGGCGGTTTCCAATCCTTCCATCATCCCAACGGTTCCCGCTGGCGTCGTAGGCATCGAACTTGATGTTATCGATGAGCAGGTTTCCGTAGATCTCGTTTCCAAAGGAGTTGATCACCCATAGCCCCACGAGCCCATTATGCATGACCTGGTTCTCCTTCAGGGTATTGTTATAGCTCCTATCGATAAATATACCCGCTATACCGTTCTCGCTCGCGTTGTTGCCCACTACCTCGTTCTCATCTGAGATGATTATGAAGATTCCAACGTTCAATCCGCTGCAAGCCTGGTTGTCCGCGACGATGCAACTGTCGGATCCGAGTAGGAGGATGTTGCATATTCCGTTGCCGATTGCGCTATTCCCATATAAGCTATTGTTGTCCGCGAGGAACATCTCGATTCCGTGCCAACCGTTCCCAGATGCCAGGTTATCAACGACCAGGTTCTCCTTGGAGCCGTTGATGCAGATGATGCCATCGTCGAAGTTCTCGATGACCTGGTTTTCCCGCACGATGTTCCTGCTCGAGTTATCGAGGATCAGCCCATCGTCCTCGTTTTCAATAATAAGGTTCCCAATGATGGAATTGTCGTTCGACTCCAGGAGGAGAAGGCCCTCTTGAGCTCCAGTGAGGAAGTTATCTCGAATGGCGTTTCCATTGGACCGAATCAGGATTATGTCCCTCCAGGTGTTGTTCAGCCGATTTCCCTGGATGGTATTGTTGCTCGAGAGAACCCGTATCCCTCCATCTGCGGACCAATTGACCGAGGCGTTCTGGGCTGCGAATCCCTCGACCGTTATGCCGTCAGCAAGAAGCGCAATCGGGCTTCCAATCCCGCCCGCATCGACCACGGGAAGCCCGTGGCCTCGCAAGATAAGCGTCTTTGTCACGTTTACGCGCTCCCTGTAGACCCCCGCCATCACATCGATCGAGTCGCCCGCGTTTGCGGCGTCCACCGCAGCCTGGATGCTGACGTAATCACAGCCTTCTGGCCCGACAGAGATCTCGCCCGCGAGGGCGGGGATGAACAGCACGAGAAGCAGGAGGGAGATCGGTCCTATCCATGACATGTCTGTGATGGTTATATCATCAGTGATATATCAATGGTTGCCCGACCCCTCGCCGATCTTGCGCCATATCGTACAACTAAGAGCCCTGCAATTTAAGGTTCTTCGCTGAATTGAGTGGGTATGGATCATGGGAGATTTCCGGCATGAGTCATTTGTTATATCAAGGTGTATGTGATGAGCCGCTACATCTCGATAATCATGGAGGAATGGTGAGATGAAGGCAAAAAGGCGCCGACACTTGCCACCCCATACCCACATTGAATAGCGAGGAACCCAATTTTTAAGAAAGCGCGCAACTCCCGGACCGGCGTTCGTCTGCCTTCATCCAGCCATGAATCAATCGGAACTCAAACGCTGAGGGTGAGATTTGAACTCACGGGGTGCGATGCACCACTGGTTCTCAAGACCAGCGCCGTAGGCCACTTGGCTACCTCAGCCCGCCCCATCTTCGAGGCCCATCCTCTTAAGCATAACGACCGGCTGACGTAGATCCCAAGGACGAGAGGCGGATCCCCAGCAGGCCAGGGCCGCCTTGCCATCGAGCAGCTCCCTATAGCCACCCTCGAAAGGCCTCACTATCTCTGTGCGAAAAACCTTTTGCCAAGCGGCGCTATCTCGACCACATGCTTATCAGAGGAGCTTCGATGCTTCGAGACGGCGGCCTTCTCCGGGATATGGATATTGCAATCGAGGGGGGGCAGATCGTCCAAATCGGAGAGAAACTAAAGGCAGAGGACGATTTGGTCATCGACGCGAAGAAGATGCTCGCAATCCCCGGCCTGGTCAACGCCCACACGCATCTTGCCATGACCCTATTTCGGGGCTACGCCGACGATATGGAGCTGATGCCCTGGCTACAGGAGAAGATCTGGCCGCTTGAGGCCCGGCTGAAGGAGGAGGATATACGTTGGGGGGTGAAGCTCGGCTGCCTTGAGATGATCCGGATGGGGATCACCTGCTACAACGATATGTATTACTTCATGGACGAGACCGCGAGGGCCACGAAGGAGATGGGCCTGAGGGCCTTCCTCGCCGGGGTGATCTTCGATATGCATCCGGAGTTCCTGCGTGAAGCAGAGCCCTTCATCCAAAGGTGGAAGGGCGACGACCTGATCCGCCCGACGCTCGGCCCCCACGCGATCTATACCTGCTCGGAGGAGACGCTCATCCAGGTAAGGGAGATAGCAAAGAGGCATGAGGTTCCCGTGCATATCCATCTCTCCGAGACGAGGGGAGAGGTGGATACCTTCGTCAACCAAAGGAAGATGACTCCAGTCGAATACATGGACTCCCTGGACCTGCTCGGGCCCGATCTCATCGCCGTCCACTGCATCTGGCTCTCGCCAAGGGACATAACGCTCCTCGCAAAAAGCAAGACAACGGTCGTCCACACGCCTGTCAGCAACCTCAAACTTGCATCGGGGATAGCCCCGATCGACCGCCTGCTCCAGGAGGGGGCATGCGTCTGCCTTGGAACCGATGGAGCCTCTAGCAACAACAGCTTGAGCATATTCCAGGAGATGAAGACCGCGGCGATAACTCAGAAGAACGTCTGGGGGCCGACGACTCTCAGAGCGGAGCAGGTCTGGAGAATCGCGACCGAGAACGCCTATCGAGCGTTCGGCCTGAACATGGGCCTCAGGGAAGGGGCGTTGGCCGACCTGGTTTTGATCGACCTTCGGCGCCCTTGGTTCTGGCCGGCAACCAATATGCACTCGCACCTGGTCTACAGCATGATGGGCGGAGTGGACACTGTGATCGTCAACGGAAGGGTGCTCATGCGCCACGGCCAGATACCCGGGGAAGAAGAGATCATCGAGAGGGCACAAAAGCAGTTTCTGGACCTGACCTCCCGATGATAATGCGCCTCTTGCTCTATGCTTTAGGCCCTCTTGCGCTTGCGCCCACTCTCCCTAGAACCTCCGCCGTCGAAGCGACGGGCGCCTCTTAAGGCGCGGTATCAGAAGGCGAACGATCCCTCCAGCTGCCACTATAAGCAGAAGCGCGAGAGCGACCTGCAGAATCCAGCCAAATCCCCTTCCGCCCGCCTCCATGACCACCCCGAGATCCTCGCGCCTGGGGCTGCCATCAACGAGATAATCCAGCTGAAACGATATCGGGTAGTATTCCAATAGGGGCTCCCCTGCATCGATCGAGAACCGTGCAGCAGCCCTGCTCCCGCCGTCCACGCGACCGAGATGGATGGCCTCCCCCTTGTATGCAAGCGGTTGCGAGACCTGGGGAAGGAGGCGGAGGTCATCGACGTTTTCCCCGTTGTTGACAACAACGACCTCTACCTCGCTCTCGCCAGGCGCAATCCCCCCCTCCACCTGCAACCCGAGCCGGGGACCCTCCAACACCCTGGCCTCGATTGGAAGGACCTGCGAGGAGTTCTGGTAGATGAGATAGATCTCTGGAAACCCGGGATCCCCCGAGACCTCCATCCCCGATAGCCTCCCAAAGGTTAGGTTCAGCTCGATAGGGTGGAGGCCGACCTCGGCTCCTTCCAGCACACTCACCTGGAAGCGGGCCCTCCTCACAGCACCAGGTCCAAGAGAGCCGATCACCTGTGGACCGGAGAGCACGAGGAGACCGGAATCGAGGCTTGAGAGGGAAGCCCTCAGCCAAAGGGCAGCCGAAGAGTTGGCCACTTCACCATCCGATACGGCCGCGTTCTCGAGCTCTACGCATAAGATCCCGCTTCGCCCCGCCTCCAAGGGTGGGGCAAGCGTTGACGCGACGATCAAGGGTTCCTCATCGAAGTAGACCGCCTCCCCATTAGCCATAGGAAGCGCGATCAGGAGGAGAGAGAGGGCGAAGGCCAGGACCGAGGTCATCGCAAGATGCCTTGGCCCTCTACATTCTTATCCTTGATGGCCAATGGCGAGCGCTTCGTCCGCGCTCATATCCTTATGCACAACGGCGCAGATCCGCTGTGTGATGAGAACTGGATCCTCATGCTGGAAGATGTTTCTGCCGATAGCAACGCCCCTTGCCCCTGCATCCACCGCATCCCTAACCATGGAGAGTAGATCCCTCTCAGACTCCACTCGAGGACCGCCTGCGATGACTATGGGTGCGGGACAGGCCTCCACCACGCGGGAGAAGCTCTCCAGGCTTCCGGTATAGGATGTCTTGACGATATCAGCGCCAAGCTCGGCCCCGACCCTGGCCGCATGGGCGACGTACTCCTCTGCATATTCATTTTTGATCTTCCTCCCCCGAGGATACATCATGGCCAGAAGCGGCATGCCCCACTCATTGCAGCTTCTGGAGATCTCTCCCAATATGGAGAGCATATGGCCCTCGTCCTCTGCGCCCACGTTCACATGGATGCTCACCCCATCCGCGCCCATCTTCAAAGCCTCCTCTACCGTTGCTACGAGCACCTTGTTGTTGGGATCGGGACCAAGAGCAGTCGATGCTGAGAGGTGGATGATAAGGCCCAGGTCCCTTCCATAGCCACGATGGCCAAAGGCTGCCGCCCCTTTGTGCACTATCGCCGCATCCGCGCCCCCTCCGGCAACGCGATTTGCAACTCCCTTGATGTCGACTATCCCTCGAATGGGTCCCACGGTCACCCCGTGGTCCATGGGAACTATCACTGCCCTGCCTGTGCCGCGGTTGAATATCCGCTCCATCCTGATCGACTTTCCTATCAAAAGTACACCTTCCCAGATCAATGTAGATATACGTACATTAAAGTGCTTTTTAGTACTTTGGTGGACATTATTATCCATATATATAGGTTTCCCTAAGCCCGGCTTTGCACCTAAACTCCGGTCCTCCACCTAAAGTCTTAGGATTCCACGTAAAGTCGGGGATTTGAAGATCTGAGATCTTTATATGGTTGCAAATATGTTGGATTTGTGAATAATATATTTAAATCTAATGAGATTGTAATAAGTAGATATATGTGCATTCAAACTGGAAATTGGCTAATGATTACCGATAGATATTTAGATTAGGCCTCTCATATAATGCTATGCATAAAAGGAGATTTGATAATGAGTGGCGTCGTTATTCCAGCCTGGAATTCCAAAGGCGTAATACCACCAATTGATCCCATTAATCCAACGTCATTTGAACGATCGCCCTACGAGGTTTCTTTGACTGATTTGGTCTTGCGATTTGGTACTTCTCCTGAACGGCTAATAGTACTCAGGGGATTTCTTTCGTTCCGCTCAGAATTACATAAAGTTGGACTTACACAAGGATTTCAGTGGGTGGATGGAAGTTTCTTGGAAAACATTGAATTACTAGAATCCCGCCCTCCAAAAGATATCGATGTAGTCACCTTTTTTCATCTACCCAATAACTCTACACAGCAAGAGCTACTCGATACGTCTCCGCGGCTTTTCAATAGCAAAGATACCAAGGATGACCACCATGTAGATGCCCACTTTGTACAATTAAATGGCGATATACCTGAGGATCTCGTATCGAAATCCACATATTGGTATAGCATCTGGTCTCACCGACGCAACTTACTCTGGAAAGGCTATCTGCAAATTAATCTCTCTCAAACACAAGACGACTCTGCAAGAGATGAACTCAATCGAATAACTTCTGGAGGCGTGTTATGATATTAAAAGAACATCATTATCACTTATCAGAGCTGACCACTTTGGAGAGATTGATAAGTAAGCTGCCTGAATCTAGCGTGATCGAGAAGATGAGTCTAGAAGCCCGCTTGAATGAGGTGAAGGAGATATTATCTGCTCAACAGACTCCTTTTTTTGAGCCAGCCCGTGTTCGATTGACATTCCGTGGAAAACCAGTCGTGAAAAATTATGGAATATTCACTGAGTTTGCCGCTACCGTTTTAGATAAGTTTGTGAATATGGTTGCTGCTGTCGGCGCCAGCCAAAACGTTCCGTTGGGCACACGTGGCATGATCCCAAATCGTGAGGACTACCGTTTGATAATAACTGGAACGACTCCAGGATCATTTGGGTTCGAACTTGAAGAGGCGCCTAGAGATGAAATATTAATTTCTCCTGTTAAGGCAGCGATCGAACAAACGATGTCGATTATGGAATCGGCTGTTGGATCAGATGATGATTTAGCAGATGCCATAGCTGAGGTTAATCCACGTGCTATTGAAGCAATGCGTGCATTTCTCGGTGCGATGGTAGAACACGAAGCATTATGTGTTCTTGATATAGAGGAGAAAAAATTCCAATTTGATGATGTGAGTCAGGTCCGGATTACGAAGGAACGCCTTAGTCAAGATAATATCCACGAAGAAGATAAGGAACTTATAGGTATGTTCCAAGGTGTTTTGCCTACACGTCGCACCTTTGAATTTTCGATCAAAGAAGAAGATATAATCGTAGGAAAGGTTGGACCGGAAATTGAAGATGCAAGCAAAATTAATCACGTCATCGAAAAGCCGATGAAGATCCAAGTCCATAAAAGACAAGTAGGAACGGGACAACCACGTTATGTCCTTTTTGGTTATGAAGAGATGGGGGAGGAAATATAAAAAGATCGCTCGTGTTACAGCATTTTCGGCAGCATATCGGATTGCTGCAAGATATCAGAAGCCCATCAAAGCGACTCATGGCTTGGCGCAAAATCAAACGGCGACGGCGCGTCCTGCAACAAGCTGCGTAGCCCTTCTCGCTCTAGGTGCAGAACGGACAGTAGATGGAAGCCACTCTCGAAATCCTCAAATAACGACCAGTACCGATGGAGAGCGAAGAGTCGAGAGGGATTTAGACGATGATAGAGAGAGACTGCTCAACGCAGTGCATAAGGTCGTTGATCGCGTTAATCATTGCGCTTTTCGCCTTGATCGGCTGCGCGCTTGCCGGGACCGAGGATGGCTCCTTCTGCCCCACATGTCCCGACTGGAACAACCTGGACGGCTGGTTCGAGCAGAAGGATGCCTACTACCCGCAGCCGCAAGCAACGACCCCCGCCACCCAAGCGACGCCGGCCCAAATTCCCGCTCCATCGTCATATCCCCGGGCCTGGCTAGTCACTTCTGCTGATCATATTCTAGAGGGCCAAGTCGTCCTTGATGCACGATCCCCCCAGGAGTTCGCCGCAGGTCACATCCCCGACGCGAGGAACGTTTACTGGGAGACGCTTCGATCAGGCGGCTCCCTCGATTCCAAGAAGGCAGAGCTGGCCCTGGAGAGGGCTGGGGTGAACCGCTCAGATCATCTCCTGATCTCTGGAGGCACCGACGACGCGACCTACCTATTCTGGGCTTTGGAGTACCTCGGACAGGAGAACCTAAGCCTCCTCGACGGCGGGCCCGAAGCCTATCGATCGGAAGGCCACGCGCTTGCGAACGGGGAAGGCGATTACGGCAATCGTTCCAACACCTCGGACTACGTAGTCGAGGCCCGTACCTGGCTTCTAGTAAACGAGAGCACGCTCGAGGCCACCACCCGAAGCGTCGGCGTCCAGCTGTTGGACTCCCAAAAGAGCTTCGCGGACTATGGAAGAATCCACCTCCAAGGCGCCATACAGATCCCGGCAGAGGATATCTACTCCGGCGGCCAATTGATAGGCCCAGACGCTCTCGATGAGCTCTTTTCCGGCAGGGGGCTAGAAGAGAAGAAGACGATCATAGTCTACGCCCAGCCTGGTGCTGCCTCCCTCTACTGGGCCCTCAGGGCGATGGGCTACAATGTCGCCCTCATCGATGGAAGCTGGTGGATGGACTCGACCATGTCCATGAGCAACATCCGATCTGGCTAGGCCTGTAGGGGGGGAGGCCTTGCCCTCGACGAAGATCCACTCAATAGACGGACCGCAAGAGCGCCTCTGCTGCCACTTCTATCGACTCCCTGGAGGTGTAGCCGGGGCTCCAGCCGGCCCTCTCCATCTCCTCTATGGAGAGAAGCATTTCGAAAACGTCTCCCCTCCAGCCACGTCCATCGATTCCGCCCGTGAAGTTATACTTCACATCCGCGAGGCCCATACTCTCAACCACGATATCTGCGATCTCGCTGACATCGATCGCGTCCCTGGATCCGATGTTGAATATGTTCACATCCTCCTCTGAGGCCATCACGCCCTGGACCATCGCTCTTGCGCAGTCCCTGACCTCCAGGTAGGACTTCCTCTGCTTGCCTGAGCCCAATATCTCGAGCTCCTTGGGGCTCGCGCGAAGCTTGCGAATGAAGTCGACGAGGACGCCATGTGTTCCCCTTACACCCACAATGTTTGCGAAGCGATAGATCCAGGACTGCATGTCGAAAGTGTGGCAGTAGGCCGATATCAGGGCCTCGCAGGAGAGCTTTGAGGCCCCGTAGAGGGAGATCGGCTTGAGCGGCCCATAGCTCTCCGGGGTTGGGATCGTCGTCGCCTCCCCGTAGATAGTGGATGTGGAAGTGAAGGCGATCTTCCCCACCCCTCGCCTCCTCATAGCCTCCAAGAGGTTGTATGTGGCAATCACATTTCGGGCTAGGTGTGTGCGAGTATCGCGAGCCCCGACCTGGACGTCGGGATTGGCTGCCAGGTGGAAGACCAAGTCAGTCCCTTCCAGCACATCGTAAGCTGCCAAGGAGTCGAGAAGGTCGCCTTCCACAAGATGGAAGCGAGGGTTGGAGAGGTGTCCTTCCAGGTTCTCCCTCCTCCCAGAGCTCATGTTGTCGAGCACCGTGACATCGTTTCTCTCGACCAAGAGATCCACCAGATGGCTGCCGATGAAGCCCGCGCCCCCTGTGACCAAAATGGACAAGTCTTCTAGCATCATCTGTCCACATCTGTAGGCGACTTGATGATATATCTTGCCCATCCGCGAGGGCTTCGGGGATTGCTATTAAGCACTACATGAGGCAAAATGGTTTTAAGGTCAGCAGTTATGTTTACTGCTCGATCTCAATGGACTGTAGAACATTTAAGATAGCCCTATCGCTTTTAGGCGTTGCGCTCTTATGCTCAAGCGCTGCTGCCGATGGCGATAGGTTGAGGCTGGTTACCACCACGAGCCTGTATGATACAGGCCTATTGGACGTGATCAAGGAGAGGTTCGAGGAGAAGTACAACGTGACGCTTGATATCGTCTCCAAGGGGACCGGAATCGCAATCGAGCTTGGCGAGAGGGGCGACGCCGATGTGATCATGGTCCACGACAAGATAAGGGAGATTAAGTTCGTGGAGGACGGCCACGGCCTGGAGCGGCGATGCGTTGCCTACAACTACTTCTACGTATTGGGGCCTGCCAGTGATCCCGCTGGAATACGGGGCTTGAGCCCCTCCGAGGCGTTCCTCGCCATCATGGAGAAGGGACGCAATGATCCCGGAAACATATGCTTCGTCTCGCGAGGCGACGACTCCGGAACGCATGCGAGGGAGAAGCTGATATGGAAGGACGTGGGCTTCAACGCATCCGAGTTCAATCGGAGCGAGGAATGGTACACTGAGGCTGGAACCGGCATGGGCGCAACCCTTGTGATGGCAAACGAGAAGTCGGCATACACCTTATGCGACATGTCCACCTTCATGGCCTATCAGGGAGAGATAGACCTCGAGGCCCTCGTAACGGAAGGAGATGAGCTGCTGAACGTCTACGTAGCGATACCTGTGAGTCCGATAACGCATCCGGGCGTAAACTGCGAGGACGCTATGAACTTCGTCGACTTCCTCGTCTCCGAGGAGGGACAGGGAATCATTGGCGATTATGCGAAAGACGGCAAGACGCTCTTCTTCAAGGCAGCTGGCAACTGCGATATCATTGGGTGCTCCCCTGATATATGCGCAGTCCCAACATCCGGCTGCCCGGCTGAGGCATAAATAGGAGAGGTAATGTGGATGAGATCTCAACGGGATTGATTCAGGCCGTTTGGCTGATAGCATCCCTCGATCCCGAGGTGATGGAGATTGCGGGAAGGTCGCTAGCCATTACGCTTGCTTCCACCGCTCTGGCCTGCGTCATCGCCGTCCCTTTGGGGGGGCTCATCCACTTTCAAGATTTTTACGGCAGACGGCCCCTTATCAACCTGATCCAGACATTATACAGCCTGCCGACGGTGATCGTAGGCCTGCTGGTATTCCTGTTCATATCGAGGTCCGGCCCCTTGGGAAGCCTGGACCTTCTCTTCACCCCCCAGGGTATGGTCGTGGGCCAGACCGTGCTGATCCTCCCGATCATCGTTGGATTGACGATATCCGCGCTTGGCGGAGTCAACCCCCAGATCAGGGAGACGGCCCTGTCGCTCGGAGCAACCCGATCGCAGGCAATAGTCGCAATCGTGGGCGAGGCAAGGCCTGCGGTCCTCGCAGCCGTCCTCCTGGGATTTGGACGGGCGCTCTCCGAGGTTGGGGTGGCCATGATGATAGGCGGAAACATTCGTGGCTATACACGCATTCTCACGACCGCCATTGCGCTCCAGACCTCCATGGGAAATATCGAGCTCTCCATGGCGCTCGGGATCATCCTCCTGTCTATCTCGCTTGTCGTAAACCTCCTCATGGCAAGGCTTAGGGGGGACTGAAACGCCGCTCATCGAGGCAAGGGGGCTATGCAGGAAGGCTGGCGAGGCAGAGATCCTCAAGGGAGTCGACCTTGAGGTCGAGAAGGGGGAGATCCTCGCCCTCATCGGCCCTACGGGCTCTGGAAAGACCACCCTCCTGAGACTGCTCAACTTGCTCGACCTGCCCTCCCAAGGGACGCTCCTCTTCGATGGGATCGATGTCTCCGGGCTATCTGAGGCAAAGCGCCTTCTTATTCGACGCAGGATGTCGATGGTCTTCCAAAAGCCCCTCATGTTCAAGAGAAGCGTTGGAGAGAACGTGGCCTTTGGCCTGAAGGTCCGAGATTACCCTCGAAGCCGTATGGCAGAATTGGTCTCGGGAGCGCTCGATGAGGTCGGCCTTGCAGAATATAGGGACCGGCTCGCAACCACTCTATCCGGGGGGGAGATGCAGAGAGTGGCCTTGGCTCGATCGATCGTCACAGAGCCGGATCTGCTCCTCCTCGACGAGCCCACCGCCAACCTGGACCCGGGTGCCGCGAGGGCCATGGAGGAGATCATAACCCGCCTCACCAAGAGGAAGGTCACGATCATCATGGCCACGCACGACCTCTCCCAGGCAAGACGACTGGCCCAGCGCCTCGCCCTTATCATGGAGGGCCGCGTGGTCCAGGCGGGAACCGCTAGCGATCTCTCAGACCGTCCTGCCTCAAAGAACGTGGCACGCTTCCTATCGGGGGAGTACTGGCAGCCCATCTCGTCCTATCAAGGTGGAAAAGTTTAATCCCTCGGCAATCGAAGGCATCACATATGCAGCCATCGCTCCCCAGAGTGGCCCTCGCCTGTATCCTACTCCTATGGGAAGCCTCGTCCGCAGCGCCATATGCCTTCATCGGCCAGAGCACGGAGGACCTGGTGGGAGCCTTCTCGATAGAGAAGACCATCCGCCTGGGCGATTCGGGCTGCCTCTTTGAAGACGCTTCAATGCCATCAATAGCCCAAGCGGAGATCGAACCCCAAAGGGTCAACGTGACCGGGCTTCCCCAGGCAGTCGACCTGACCATGGAGATGGAAGGAGACCTACCATCGACTGCAACTGCCGAGTTTATCAGCCCGACTGGCCAAGAGGAGCTCGCAATCGGGCTCCTGCCGGCTGGCGCCTCGACCTACCATGGCTCAGCCACCCTTCCCGCCGGAAGCGAGCCCGGCCTCTGGAGGCTTTACAGAGTTGAGTATATGAAAGGCGATCAGATGGGGAATATCACCGATCCACATGAGCTCTCATTTCTGGTGGAGTCGGTGGACCGCTACCCACCTCACTTAATAGACCTGCGTTTCGAGCCAAAGACTATCAATCGTCTCGACCCCCAACCGATCGAGTTTCAGCTGGTGGCAGCCGACGCTAGCGCCCTCTCTCTCGAGACCAACGCCCGATTCGCCAGCCCCTCCGGGTCTCAGACGGCCCTCGTCCGATTCTCAGGCGTTGGCGGAGGAGGCAAATTCCTCCCTTCCGAAGCCGAGCCTGGAGCCTGGACGGAGATCGCATCTACTACGAGGAGGTGGCAGGCCGGAAGCCTCATCCTTTCCCCCAACGCCGAGCCAGGGGCCTGGATGCTGCTGAACCTGACACTACTCGATACGGCCGGAAACTGCCAGGTCCTTTGCCGGGAGGAGCTGATCGAGGCCGGCCTCCCGGCGGAGTTCATGGTGGAGTAGTTACTCCCCCATGATTTGAGCAACAAGGCGGCGATGACGGGGTTTGTTATCCATATCCAAGAAGACGATCTGCTGCCACCTGCCAAGGGCAAGCCTTCCATCGATGAAAGGCACCGTGAGGCTTGGACCAAGCAGGGAGGCACGTATGTGGGAGTGGCCATTTCCATCCCTCCAGCGTTGATCATGGGCGTATTCAGCCGCAGCTGGGGCAAGCCTCTCAAGGGCTTCCAACATATCCTCGACGAGGCCCGGCTCGTACTCGATCGTCGTCAAGGCCCCCGTGGCGCCGGGGACGAAGAGCACGACAGACCCAGATGAGATGCCAGATCCCTCGACCACCATCGATACCTCGCTCGTTATATCCACCATATGGCCATTTCCAGCGGTCTCGAACTCGATGTACTCCGTCGCAATCAAACCGTTCACCCATCTCAGCCACGGATCAGCTGCAAGAAGAACCTCAAGACATCCATGCTGGAGAGAGCTGCGGCAAGCTTCAGCTTCGCTGTGAAGGTCATTCCGGTTATCACCATATCGCCCGCCTCCCGGGATCGCTGGAACTCGGCGATGGGGTCGCTTGCTCGAAGGATCCTATAGATCACATCCTCCCTGGTCTCGGCGACGATCGATGGATTCTCCAATCCGCCGGGCACGGTCCTTGTAATCCTTCCCCCCTCGGTCTCCAATCCCATCTTGAAAATGGTGCCATTGACGAGCAGTATCTCCACATCCATCCTCTCATCGCCGACGACGCTTCTCAGCAACGCTGGAGCGTTATCGATGTTGGCGTTGTAGCGGTCGATATAATTCTCTATGCTGGCCGAACCGAATAACGCCGATGCCGGGGCGAGGAGTATGAATAGGGCCAACAAGGCAAATAACGCCGATCTCATGCTTCTAAGGTTGATCTTGGATGATAAAAGGATTATGATAGAGGCTATCGCGTCGGATTATCGTTCCACTTCGAGCCACCATTCATGGAATCATTTAAGTACAGCCCTGCCCAATAGAACGAGATATGCAAACCCTGGTCCTCTGCATCGACCGGGACGACGACCTGGGACGCAAGGCTGGAATAGGCAGCCCTGTGATCGGAAGGTCCTCCAACCTCGATGCGGCCGTCCATCTGGCCATAGCCGATCCGGAGGACTCCGATACCAACACCATCTTCGGGGGGATAAAGGCCTACGACGAGATAGAGGCCGCAGGCGAAGAGGTCGAGATTGTAACCATCACCGGAGATATCCATGTGGGCCAAACCTCGGACAAACGGCTGGTGGAACAACTCGATGAGCTGATAGAGCGCTTCCAACCCAAAGGCATCATCGTCGTCTCCGATGGAGCTGAGGACGAGGCCATAATGCCCCTCATACAGTCCCGCGTCAAGGTGAACGGGATGAGAAGGGTGCTCGTCAAGCAGAGCCCAAATCTGGAGAGCACCTATTACCTGCTCAAGCAGGTATTCACCGATCCAAAGATCAGCCATACGATCTTCATCCCCCCAGGCCTTGCCCTCTTGATGTACGCGATCTTCAGCTCCCTGGGCTATCCTGGAGGGGCGGTGATCTCCATCACAGGAGCCGTGGGGCTTTATCTGCTCTTCCGGGGGCTCGGCCTCGACGACTTCATGGACGAGACCAAGAGGACGCTAAGAGGCTCCCTCTACGCAGGCAAGATCACCTTCATCACGTACATCATGGCGGCCATGCTGATCGTCATCGCAACCATTCAGGGAGCGGCCGAGATCTGGTACAGTTACGAGAACCCCATCTGGTCCGGCTATCTGACGATGGTCATGATCTTCATAAATGCGAGCGTCTGGTGGTATGTGGCAGCTGGGATCTGCGCAAACCTGGGCAAGATCATAGATATGTACCTGGAAGGGATGAAGGATCCGCGCACGTACTCTTACCCATTCTTCATGTTCGCAACAGGCCTCGTATTCTGGAGCGCGAGCGTCTTCATATTGGAGTTCGATCAGACGCCTGTGCGAAGCATACAGTACCTGGCCTTCTCTGCAATGCTCGCGCTCTTGATCGCGCTAACAGGGGTGAAGCTGAAGGGATATATCGCTCGCACATACGAGAGAGAGGGGCACGCATCTCCGACGTTCGATGGGGAGGGTTGATCGGACGGTGGAGATCCAGTCCAGCGGCGAGAGTTCCATTGGGGATTTCACATTCGACTTCTACTGGCAGCACAAGGGAAGCAGGCTCGATCCCGACTCCATCGTCGGCGGGCACAGCCACAGGGAGATCGTCGATGCCCTGAAGAGGGGCGAGGACGTCCACATCTCCGGGGACGTCGGGGGGAGGCTCGGCTCAAGCATGGGAGTCGACCTCGTGGCCTTCGGCGGCCGGGGTCGTGGATTCGAGGGGACGGGTCGATTGATCGTGGAGGGCGATGCAGGTCCAAGGATGGGCATCAGCATGGTCAGAGGGTCGATCTATCTCTCTGGCCGGCCTGCACCACCCTTGGGAAACGTCCTCGAGGTAGAGTCTGATCTAAGCGGTTATCGAAAGTACATCTCGATAACCGAGGTGATCGAGCGATCAACTGAGGTGCTCGACCCAAACGAGCTCGTCGCATGGGGGCTTCTCCTTAGGGACTCCACCCTGAGAGAGACGGTGGGTGCTAGAAACCGGCAGGATAAGACGATCTCGCTGGAAGGCAACGCCGGCATGAGCACCGGGATCTTGATGAGGGCTGGGCGCATAGTCGTCGAGGGATCTTCCGGCAGAAACACGGGCGTTCTCTTGCAAGGTGGGACGATTGTCGTTAAAAGGGACTGCGGAGACTTCACTGCAACGGAGATGAAGGGGGGTGAGATCTTCGTAGGTGGAAACGCCGGAAACTTCATCGCGTCGCGCATGGTAGGAGGGGCGGTATACGCAAGAGCTGGCAAGCCGGTCCCACCGGCCAAGGCCCGTCCCCCAGAGGAGGAGGGGCTGCGACGGATCAGAAGCGAGCTGGAATTGAGCCCAATCCAAGCCATGGCCTACCGAAAGTTCTGCCCCTGAAGATCGGTTTAATAGATCTCTTCTAGGTCGTTGATATGCTCAAAGGCTTCGTTCAGCTGGCTTCGGGAACGCTCCCGACAATCCCGCTCCTCCTGGATGGCCCGCTTGGCCCTTTCGTAGAGGTCTACGACACCTGGAACCTTCTCGAGGGCGATCACCGAGAGCACCTTAGGCGGACCTCCCTTCACCACAATTCCCTTGAAAACGTGGCCAATGGAGGAGGATAGCTCCTCGATCTCCTTGGTTATCTCGTCGACATCCAAGTACTCCTTGGACGCTTGTATGATTACCATGGCCCGTGCTGCCTCTCCCGCGTCGACATTGGCAGGGTAGAGGAGGCCCATCTCCTTGAGGCTGCCCTTGATCGCCGCACGGACCGAGGTATTCTTCTTATCCGCCTGGTAAAAGCCGAGCGTGCCCATCCTCAGTCCACCGTTCATCACCGTCTTGAAATCGCCTAGATCGGTCACTGAGAGCATCTCAGTATCAAGCGACTCTATGAGGAAGAGGATCCTCTGGGCCAACATGTTATTTATCTTATCGTAGGCCGAGCCGATATCCCCGCTGCATCGCTTCAGGTATTGGTTGTCCACCAGGACCATGCCATCTGCCTCGACCTCCATCAGCTCCCTCAGGGCAAACGCCGAGTTCTGCAGGTAGATGGATCCTTCCTCGCGGAAGGGCAAAACAGAGATCGGGATTAGGGTGATGTTCTTGTAACGGGATTTCAGCTCGTGGATGAGCAAAGGCGAGAACGAGGACCCGGTTCCCCCTGAGACCGAGGTCATGACGAAGGCGATATCGAAGTCACCCCGTCTCTCGATCTCCTCCATAATCATATCCCTGTTATCCCAGAAACCTTCCTTGCCCTTGTTCCGGTTGGCACCCACGCCGTGCAGATTGGGCACATGAAGCCGATCCTTTGCCTGGGTGAACTTCAGCTCCTTCAGGTCGTTTATGGCCGTGTTGACTGCCAAGGTCTCGACTCTGCTTGGAAACTTCTGCCTTGAATAGTACTTGGATAACCTGGAGGCCCCCCCAAAGGCCTGCCGGTTTACGGCATCAAGTATCCTGTTGCCACACTGCCCCACCCCAATCATCAGTACGTTCAACATGATCTCAAACCCAGATGCCCCTTCCCGGGACGATGACCGCTCAGCATGCCCTCGGGTTCTCCAAGCCAAACCCTCAATATTTATATTCGCGATAGCGCTTGAGTACCCAAAGGGCGATCAACACAATTGGTATGATCAGTAGGTAATACAAGTATTTATAGTCTTGTCCCATCACAACAATATCAACAGCATCCTCCTCCATGACCAACCCTTCGCCGCCCTGGAAGCTGGCCCGGAGCTTGACCGTGTAGTTTCCGCTCTGCTCCCCCTTGATCATCACCGTGAAGTTCTCCGTCCTGCCAGGCGGGATCTCGAAGTAGCTCCGGCCGATGCTCGGCCCCACAGTCCTCAGCCCATTCGTCGGCTTGACCTCCGATGTGAGCTCCACTCGATAGGCGCTTGCCTGGCCGGAGTTGGTGATGCGCACGTTGAGCAAGGCCGTGCTGCTGTAGTTGAGAGGCTTGACCGGATCCATGCGAAGCTCGATCTTTGGCCTGCGGGCCGGATTGATATTGATCGAGCTCTCCTTGGACTGGTTGGACTTGATGTTGTCCTTCTTGTCAGAGTACCTGACTTCTATTGGAGGGACCTTCACAATGCCCTCCTTGACTGCGCTCATAACGTACAGGGCAGAATCGGACTCCCCGGGATCCAAGGTCTCCCTGATCTTCGGGGGATAGCCAGCGATGTACAGGAACTCGGCGAGAGGCGGCTGGTCCATGACCTGGATATTCTCAGCAACATCGGTGCCAACGTTCTTCACTGCGATGGTGACCTTGACCGAGTCGCCCACGTTCAGTTTATCTCGGTCGAAGCTCTTCGTTACGATCAGGTTGGGGGCAGCCGTGGTCCGAGCTGAGACGTCCCCTGTACGCTTGCGGGGGGTACCGATCCCAGTAGGATATTCTATCCTCACCTTGGCAGATATGTCGTCGAAGATTGTCGTCACAGTGATGGTGAGGCCGTCATCATCTGCACCTCCCTCGAAGTCGTTTGCACGATCCAGTACGAGCACCCTCTGCTCATCCATGCCGGTCTTCGACTGAGAGACGCGTAAGACCGTCAGGCCATCCCTGATGGACTGGACCTCCACAAGCTCAACCCGGAAGCCCCCTATATCGACTCGATCGCCCAGTTGTAGCGTGAACTCTTCGTAGCTGATGCTTGACTCGTCGGCCCCTTCACCGAGATGTACTGCCAGCAGAAGGGCGATGATGACTAGATGAACGACCCGCATACATTCCCACCGTATCATTCAAGGACGACGACAGCGGTTATGGCCTAAGCCTTCATATACCTTGCCCAAACTCATCATGAGCCCACAATCTCCATGTTCAGATCAATCCAACGAGCATCCTTAATCAGGGACCCCATGGAGATGACATCGACCCCGGACGAGGCATACTCCACCAAGTTCTTAGGGGTAATACCCCCCGAGGCCTCCAGGATCAGCCCCCCCCTCAAGCCCATCTTCTCCAAGAGGGCCACGCCTGATCTGATCTCCGATGGTCTCATGTTATCGAACATGATGATGTCAGCCCCTAGCTTTGCCGCGAGCAGTGCGTCGTCTTCGCCTTCCACCTCCACCTCGATCTTCTTTGTGAAGCTCGCCAGGGACTTGGCAGTCCGAATGGCAGCCTCGAGCCCCATCAGCTTGATGTGGTTGTCCTTGATCATCACAGCCCCCGATAGGTCATGGCGATGAGGATCGCCCCCACCCAGTTTGACCGCTCGCTTCTCAAATCTGCGAAAGCCAGGCGTTGTCTTGCGAGTGCAGGCGATCCTCACGCCAGAGGCCAGAAGAACGCAAGAGCGAGTCAGTGTGGAGATCCCACTCATGCGCCCGAGGAAGTTGAGCATGAGCCGCTCTGCCCGAAGGAGGGACGCTGCCTTCCCCTTAATCGTCATGACCAGAGAGCCGCCAGGAACGAGCTCCCCATCGTCGAATAGCCTCTCAGCCGCGAGGCCCAGATGGACTGCGATCTCCTCGGCCTCCCTCAGGCCCGATATGATGCACTCCTCCTTGGCAATGATTACCGCCTCGGCCTCCATCTCGCCGACTATCTCGTTCGAGTCGTCACAGGGCCCTAGGTCCTCCACGAGGAGGCGCTCCATCTCCGATTGTAGCATACCGGAAGGGTTTTTTATCTCCAATCGATTTATAGGCAGCGATGGCTCTGAAGATAGGCCTTGTTGGCTGCGGCGCCATAGGGTCGGAGATGGCTAAGTACATCGATAGAGAGGAGATCTTTGCCGAACTGGTGGCCGTGTGCGATAGAAACGAAGAGCGGGCCAGGGCGATGATCGAGAGCATGCAGAGGCGGCCGAGGCTCGCCGACCTGGAGGAGTTGGCGGAGATATCCGACCTGGTGGTCGAGGCGGCATCCCAAAAGGCGGTGCCGGCAGTGGCCAGGGCTGCCCTGGCCAAGGGGCGCGACCTGATGATCATGTCGGTTGGAGCGCTCATGGAGAAGGATCTATGCAAGATGATCCGCAGCCTCGCCGAGGAGAAGGGAGGCCGGGTATTCATCCCCTCGGGCGCCGTATCCGGGCTCGACGGCCTCAAGTCGGCAAGCCAAGGAAAGATAGATTGCGTGACCCTCACAACGACCAAACACCCCCGAGGCCTTGAGGGCGCCCCCTACATACTGGAGAATGGCATAGATCTCCAGGCATTGAAGAAGGCAACATTGATCTTCCAAGGGCCTGCCTCCCTGGCAGTATTGGCATTTCCCGCCAACGTCAACGTCGCAGCCACGCTCAGCCTTGCCTATGGGAGCGACGTGTTCGTTAACGTCGTCGCAGATCCGGATATAACGGTGAATATGCACGAGATCGTGATAGAGGGGGACTTCGGCCGCATTACAACGAGGGTGGAGAACGTGCCGTCCCCACAGAATCCGCGCACAAGCTACCTAGCAGCTCTATCGGCGATTGCAACGCTGCGCTCGATCACCGAGTCAGTGAGGATAGGGACCTGATAAGCCATCGTCCAGAGGAGGGGGGAGAGGAAGAGACCTAGAAGGCCTCCTTATTCCCCGGCGTGTCATCGAACCGAGGGGGTCCCTGGGGCCGCTTGGCAGATATGACGAGCGCTCCGCCCTCTACCCTCACGGTCTGATCTTCAACAGGGTCGTAGCAGACATACCTATCGACCTCGGCCATGGCGCGATCGATATCCATCTCCGGCGATCCAGCGGCTGGCTTCATCAGAGGGCGGTAGTCGACGCCGTCGGAGTTGCCCATGGGTATGTGGTATGGGGCGTCTCCAATGTCATCACCATCGCCGTCCGTCCCCGAGTAGTCGCTATAATAGTTGCCCACCGTTCCATTCCAGGAGTTATGGCTCTGGTTGTCCTCGATACTGATGAGGTTGTTCACGAGGTTGTTTTGGGAAAAAAGGTTGTTCATGTTCATCTTCACCCTGATGCCATGGGTGTTCAGGGTTATGTAGTTCCCAATCAAGGCGTTTCTCTCGCATCCATCGATCAGCTCGAGGCCATTGAAGCTCTTGCTGATCCGATTGTCGGCGACGAGGTTGTAGGAGCTGTTCTCCTCGAGGCTTATCCCCACACCGAATCGGATCCCCAGGTCCCCACGATTGTTCTCTTTGAGGAGGTTTCCTTGAATCGTGTTGTTATCGGAGCCCGAGACCAATAGGCCGTAGTAGTTCCCACCTATGCGGTTGCCCAGTACCTCGCAATAGGCCGTATCCCATAGCGCTAAACCCTCCATGCTGCCAAAGATAGTAGTATCTTCTGCCAAACAGTGGCTGGAATCCCTTAAAAGAACCCCGTAGTGAGTGTTATTCAAGGCCCTGCAGCTGCGTAACGTTAGGTTGATCGACTCGAGAGCTGTCAAGCCCTTGGAGCAGTCACTCCACGAGCAGCGCTCCAGGAGGCAATCGCTACACCCGTTCATGCTGACGCTCGTATCGCATCTATCGAAGCTGGAGTTCTTTAAGGTAATTGACGAGACCTCCCTCAAGAAGATCCCGACCTCGGCCTCGATGACATTGGTATCGTTTAAGAGGAAGCAATCCCCCTCCACGAGCAAGGCGGCGTTGGGGAGGTCCAGCTCCAGGGGGGCCACCTGAAAGGAGCCACTTCGCCCGGCCATGAAGCGGTTGAACTTCGCAGTGGTGTCCTCCGGAACCCCGATTATGGTAAAGCCCGAGACGACGACGCCATCGGCCATGATCGCAATTGCAGGAACCTGGATATCGGCTGAGATCACGGGCTCGCCCACGCCGATCAGCACGAGGGGCTTGTCCACAACCACCGGCCCATAGGCGCCAGGCCCAACCAGCACCGTCTCGCCCGGTGCCGCCCCTCGAATGGCAGCCTGCAGGTCATCTCCCGCCTGAACCTCCGCCGATGACGGGAAGGAGAGGTAGAGAAGAAGGAAGAGAAGGGTGATCACCGTTCTTGCCTTCGATATGGATAGAAGATCATGGATGCGTTCTGACATGGGACGGCCTCAGCTCGGATCGTTGGGCCTCAAGGGTTATAAGATCGATGCTTAGTGTTCAATGCCTGAAATGCCGCATGCCGGTAAATATCATGGCCATATCGTGCTCGTCGGCTGCGGAGATCACCTCAGCATCCCTTATGGATCCGCCGGGATGGACGACTGCAGTTGCGCCTGCCAAATGGACCGCATCTAGCCCATCGCGGAATGGGAAGAACGAGTCAGTTGCGGCGACCGTCCCCCTCGTATCGAGGCCATGCTCCTCTGCCTTCTCTGCCCCGAAGCGAGCGGAGTCAACGCGGCTCACCTGGCCGGAGCCGATGCCGATTGTGCGGTCCGCCGTTGCATAGACAAGGGCATTGGACTTGACATACTTGGTGACTTTCCATGCGAAGCGAAGCGCTCTTGCCTCCCCCTTTGTGGGGGAGCGCTTCGTCACCACACGCCACTCTGCTATGTCGCCGCAATCGTAGTCCTGGGCCAGAAGCCCACCCATGATGGTCTTGGATGCGTAACCTTGATAGAGGTCGTCTCCGCGCTCGAGCATATCCCCAAGATCCAATATGCGCCTGTTCGGCTTGGAGATAAGCAACTTCAAGGCATCATCATCGTATCCCGGGGCTATTAGTACCTCAACGAAGCTCTCGCCGATCGCCTTTGCGGTCTCAAGAGAGACTATGCGATTAAGGCCGATCACGCCGCCAAACGCGCTCTTGGGATCTGTAGCAAAAGACGAGCGATAAGCCTCCTCCTGGCTTTCGCCGTAGGCTATGCCGCAGGGATTTGCGTGCTTGACTATTACCGATAGATCCTTTGTGGCCTTTAGGCCGTCGTATTGGCCCAGATCGATCAGCATCTCCAGTACCGACTCGGCATCGACCACATTGTTGTAGGAGAGCTCTTTGCCGCAGAGCTTCGTTGCTTGAAAGAGGCCCAACGCACCAGGCCTGCGGTACAGCGCCGCCTTCTGATGCCAGTTCTCCCCATAGCGCAGGTCCTGTACCTTCTCGTAGGCCTTCACAAGGTACCGGCTCCCCAGTCCATCACTCTGCAGGGAGGCGAGACGACGAGACTCGACAACCATGACCCGAAAGAGGGCGCGGGATGCAAGGTCGCGCCTTGTCCGGATGGAGAGATCGCCACACTCACGCAGCTCCTCGACTACTGGGCCGTACGTCTCGGGATCGACGAGGACGACAGAGCCGCACTCGGACGCACCCCGAACCACGACGCATAGATGCGCCCCATCCAAGGACGAAGGAGGGATGAGGAGACGGTCGCTCCAGTCCGACGATGGCCCCATCTCCCTTAAAAGATCGAAAGTATCGTGATTGCTGATCTGCAGGCCTAGCTCCTCCAGGCCTTTGAGGGCCTCGGCCTCAGCGGAGACGCCGGCCAAGAAAATGGCTTGCTTGATCTGCATTGGAACCTTGGGCAAGAGCGCACTAGCATTATTTAAGATTGCCCCCCGTGGGAAGCTATAAGTCGCATCGAGAGAGATCACACATATGGAAGAGGCCATCCGCTCTGCCCTGGATCGTCATCCAAAAGGGGTGACGCTCCGCTTCGAGGTCGTCCCGGGAACCTCGCGGACAGTTGTCCCATCGGGAGTCAACCGCTGGAGACATAGCCTCGAGGCCCGGCTGACCGCGGAGGCATCGCGAGGGAAGGCCAACAGGCAGCTCATCGAGGAGCTTGCCTTGCGCCTTGACGTCCCTCCCGGCCGGGTGGAGGTGTTGAGCGGCCATAAGAGCTCGCGAAAGCTCCTCCTCGTGCGCGACCTGGGAATAGAGGAGGCCCTGGAAAGGCTTGCCCTCGGGGGACAAAAATGAGGCATGAGCCTCGCCTCGGCAGGGCCAAGGGGACATACGACCTCGATGCCCTGGAGGAGCAGATAACATCGCTCCTGGATGCATCGAAGCGAGGGGCAGCGATAATCGTCGAAGGATTGCGCGACAAGAGGGCTCTTCGATCGCTCGGCGCGGAGGGTCCTGTGATCATGGCATCAAGACGGCCCTCGCTGGATCTGGCGGAGGAGGCTGCCCGGGAATATCAGGAGATCATCATCCTCACCGATTGGGATCGTCGGGGTGAGGAGATGGCGCGAAAAATCCAGCTCCATCTCCAGGCAACCCCAGTTCCCGCCGATCTGGAGATCAGGGAGCGGCTGAAGAGGCTCGTTCGAAAGGAGATAAAGGACGTAGAAAGCCTCGACAACTACGTGCGCAGGATGCGGGAGCAAAGTGGCCCTTAGAATCGCCGTGACCGGATCGCCGGGATCCGGCAAGTCCACAACGGTACAGAAGGCGGTCGAGATTTCGGGCGTCAAGGCCTCCGGCATGCTCTCGCGGGAGCGAAGGGAGGGTGGCCGGCGCATCGGCTTTGCGATAGAGAACCTGGCAACGGGCGAGGTCGGAACGCTTGCCCGCCTCTCGGGGGAGGGGCCGCGCCTTGGCAGATACGTCGTCGATATCGGAGACCTCGATGGGATTGGAGCCAGGGCAATCGAGGAGGCCCCCTCTTCAGAGCTGATCGTAATCGACGAGGTAGGGCCGATGGAGCTTGCATCGAGCCGCTTTGTTGCCGCGGTCGAAGCTGCCCTCGATACGGATCGGCCGATGCTCGTTGTGCTGCACGGGCGAAGCCGGCATCCTTTGGCCCGACGCATCAGGGAGAACTTCCGCCTGCTGACGATAACGCCGGAGACAAGAGATGCCATCGCCCGCGAGATTGGAGAGGAGCTGAGGTTGTGCCTTGGAGAGAGGGGTGCGGGATGATCTGCAAGATCCCAATCAGGGGAAGATCCTTCGCACAGGGCGCCGATGACGGGCCACTGCCAGGTGCTGCAGTGGGATCGGATGATTAGCGATCTCATCCACCTTAACAGATACGCTCATCTTAATCCATCTTTACATATCCCTTTGCTGCTACCATCTTTTAGTATACAATTTTCCTCACTACATATGGCAGTATAACCACAGCTAAATAATGCTACCGGACAATATTTATCTTTTGTCGGGATACAGGTATGCTCAACACCATCCTTACCAAAAGGACAAACATTACATAATATCTTGTCACACATTCTCGGTACAAAATCAAATGTAATATCAAATTGCTCTGGATAGAAATCATCGAGGTCTTTATTCCCCTCTAATTGGTCGTAAAGGTCGGTTCCTCGCTATTCAATGTGGGTATGGGGTGGCAAGTGTCGGCGCCTTTCTGCCTTCATCTCACCATTCCTCCATGATTATCGAGATGTGGCGGCTCATCACATACACCTTGACATAACAAATGACTCATGCCGGAAATCTCCCATGATCCATACCCACTCAATTCAGCGAAGAACCAAGAAGAATATCTCCGGATTCAATGTAGCTGCCAGGGGAATCCCATACCTCGTCTTAACCGATTTGGATCGATCTGAGTGTGCTCCCGCAAAGATTAGGGAATGGCTTTCGGCTCCTGTGCACCCAAATCTCCTCTTCCGCATTGCTGTAAGGGAGATAGAAGCTTGGCTATTGGCCGATCGCTCAGGTCTCGCAAGGCTATTTGGAATAGCTCAAGGAAGGATCCTCACCAATCCCGATGATATCCCAGATCCCAAGGGAGCTCTAATAGATCTGGCCAGATCCTCTCGATGGAAGAGCCTTCGAGAGGATATCGTCCCAAGGATGGGAAGCACCGCAAGACAAGGGCCAGCATATAACGACCGCCTAGGCGATTTCGTTCGCAATAGATGAGATCCGGAATCGGCAAGCATTGCCTCCCCCAGCCTCAAGCAAACCATGGATGCCATAAGAAGGTTCGAGCCGACCTGGAAGAAGAAGTAATAGTGGCAGTGCAGCGCATCCGTGATTTCGCCCTACATCCACCGATAGTGCGCGAGCACCTCGGGGACGAGATCGTAGAGGAGGCTGTTCTCCACATAGCCGAAGAAGAGGCACCCATCGCAGCCCCCGGCCTGCAGCTTCGCAGCATCCCACGCCCGAAAAAGGCCTTCCGATACATCCCCAATCGCCTCCTTTTTTCCACGACAGCGCCGGAGCGTGCCGTCTGCTGCAACGTGCATTATGATATCGCCGGCATGGCAGCGAAACCGCGGCTCCAATGAGGCAACCATCCGGAGATACGTGATCGAGTTGATGATCGGAGCCCCCCCCCTCTTCAGCTCGATTAGCCTCTCTACAACCTGACGGAGGCGCGAAAGATCCCTTATCCTCAGATCCTCCCAGGCCTCCTTATCCATCTCGAAAGGCTGTATCGGCTCAAAAGAGATCAAGGCCCCCATCTCCTCGGCAAGCCCTACGAGCCCTACGACCTCATCGAGGTTCCTCTCGCTTATGACGCAGTTGATGAGAACATCGTGCCCCGCCCTCTTCGCCGCATCGATTCCGGAAAGGACCTTCTTGGGATCGACGCCGCGCAGGTCCCTTGTGGCCTCCTCGCCATCGAACGAGACGGAGAGGTAGTCGAGGTCCCTGAGCTCTTCCACCCTTCGGGCTAGAAGCACACCGTTTGTGACAAGCGACGTGACCAGCCCTTCCGCCTTTGCCTTGCCGAGTATCGCCGGCAGGTCCTCTCGAAGGAGGGGTTCAGCCGTCCAAGCGTTGTAGACGCCTATTCCAAAGGCGCGTGCCTCCTCGAGCATCCTCATGATGGCGGGCGTGCTCATCTCAGGCCCTGCATCCTTCCAGTAGCTACAGAATGGGCAGCGGAGGTTGCATCGAGATGTAATTCCATGGGAGAGAACGAAAGGCCGGCGCCTGACCCTCATCTGCCATAAGGCCCTTGCTGCTATTAGGGGATCGAAGCTTCTCATTCCTTCCTCCGGACCCTCGGCGACCGCTTCCTTTGCACCCGGCGGGGGGCGACCTCGGCCTCAACCGCAAGGCCTGTGCCTGTGCAATTGTCACAGCCTCCGCAGTTGGCCGTTTCAAGCGACTCGCCGAAGTAGGCGAGAAGCGCCTTTCTGCGGCAGCCCCGCGTCTTGCAAAATCCTACCATCTCCTGGAACTTCCGCAGCGCAATCCTTCGCTTCACCTCGTCTGCCCCCTGGCTTATGAGGTACTCCATCTTCCATCGGTCGCCGGCTCGAAAGAGGAGGAGGCAGTCGCTTGGAAGGCCGTCTCTCCCAGCCCGGCCGGTCTCCTGATAGTAGCTCTCCAGGTCCTTTGGAAGGTCGTGGTGAACGACGAAACGGATGTCAGGCTTGTCTATGCCCATGCCGAAAGCGATCGTTGCGACGACCACGTTCACCTCGCCGCGGATGAAGCTGTTCTGGGTCTTTTCCCTCACATGAGGGTCGAGGCCAGCATGGTAGGGAAGGGCGACGTGGCCTTGATGCTGGAGCCATGTTGCCACCTGCTCGGTGGACTTCTGGCTCAGGCAGTAGACGATCCCCGACTGGCCTCGGCGCTCCCGCATGAAGCTTCGCAGATGATCGAGGCCCTCGTCCTTGGGCTTGACCTGGTAGAAGAGGTTTGGCCGGTTGAAGCTCGCCTTGTAGATGCGGGGCCGAACGAGCCCCAAGAGGTCGATGATCTCCCTTTGAACCCCCTGGATCGCTGTAGCCGTAAGCGCGATCGTCGGAACCTCCGGGAACCGCTCTCTTAGAGTCCTTAGCTGGCGGTACGCTGGCCTGAACTCGTGGCCCCACTCGGAGATGCAGTGGGCCTCGTCGACTGCGATCAAGCTCACGTTGAGGGTCTCTAAGAAGCCCAGGAACTCGGGGATGAGTATCCTCTCGGGGGCCAGGTAGAGGATCTTAATCTTGCCCTCCTGGAGCCTCTTTCTCTCGGCCTGCATCTCGCTGTAGCCCATGCCGCTATGAAGGCATGAAGCGGAGATCCCCCTCATCAAAAGGGCATCGACCTGGTCCTTCATCAGCGCGATCAAGGGGGAGACCACGATCGAGAGGCCATCCATGAGTAGGGCCGGGAGCTGGTAGCAGAGCGACTTGCCCGCGCCCGTCGGAAGAAGTGCGAAGACGTCCTTTCCGGCCAGCAGGTCGGCCACGATCTCTTCCTGGGGAGGGATGAAGGCATCGTGGCCGAAGTGTCTCTGGAGCGCGGAGCTGAGCTCATCCATGGCGAGGGCTTTCTGGGCCGGCCTCCTTAAGCCTTTCCTCATCGAGTGCGCCCTTACGCCGCAGCCGATCCTCTGCCTGGGAAACATCCTCTCGAAGACCGATGAAATCGTCCTGACAGGTCATGGCATACTCCCTCCCGGAATCGAATTTATAGGTTTAGATCCCTATTTCATGCATGAGCGGCGTTCGTTGCAATGAGCGGATAATGGAATGCGCCCGCCTCGTTGCCGAGGAAGGCCCCTTCCAGGCCCTGGGCCATGCTACACTTCGAATCAGGGCCGGGAGGATGGACGCGGGGCGGATACTGGAGGTCGGAGGCTACGAACTCCTGGTGGAGGAGGACGACCGCCTTGGAATGGTGGTCCAGCTGAGACTCTCCCGAAGCGAGGTCGAGAGGATGGCCGGGGAGTTGGGCGAGAGGCTGGGCTATCCTGCGCCCCAGTCGGGCGACGAGAGGGATGCTTGGATGGATGAGTTCCACCGGGGGTTAAGGCAGATTCTCAGGGAGAGGCACGATATACGCTATGTCCAGGCCGGGGCCATCGATCTGATCTTCGAGAGGAGCGCTCCCAGGCCATCGCCGAGGGATCCCCTCTAATCCAAGCCTTGGGGAGGATGGAGACGTCCGGCAAAGGTTCTTTGCCAAGGGGTGGGGAAGGACAGATGATGCCGACCTATTGCGCAAAGGAGTTTGCGAAGAGGAAACTCGAATAATCAGGTCCGAATATGCACGAGAATATGGTGGTAATCGAGTCCTCCGATGTTGGGCAAGGCTTAGAGGAGCTAGTCCCGGCAGAGGCTCTGAAATCCGCACAAAGCGAGAAACAGAGGGCAATTCCAGCCATAGCCAAGAATCCGGAGATCCTTCAGGAGATCGAACGGGCGGTCAAACAGGTTCCAACCCGCCATCAGCTCTTCCTCGGTGACTGCAGGTTCATGGAGGAGGTTCCCGACGAGAGCGTTCATCTGGCAGTCACATCTCCGCCCTACTGGACCCTTAAGGAGTACCCACCCAATGAGAGCCAGCTCGGCCACGTAGAGGACTACGAGGAATTTCTAAACGAGCTTGACAGGGTATGGCAGAACGTCTTTAGGGCTCTCGTTCCCGGCGGTCGTCTGGTGGTCGTTGTGGGAGACGTCTGCCTTCCAAGGCGCTGCTTTGGAAGACATGTGGTCTTCCCCCTGCACGCCAGCATCCAGGAGCGATGCCGAAAGATAGGCTTTGACAACCTCTCGCCGATAATCTGGTACAAGATCGCGAATGCCAGATTCGAGTCGAACAACGGATCCAAGTTCTTGGGCAAACCATATGAGCCAAACGCCATTGTGAAGAACGACATCGAGTACATCTTATTTCAGAGAAAGCCGGGAGGGTACAGAAAGCCCACTCAGGCCGCCCGTCTCCTATCGGTGATTCCAGAGGACCTTCACAAGGAGTGGTTCCAGCAGATATGGACCATCACCGGGGCATCGACGAAGAAGCATCCCGCCCCTTTCCCACTGGCCCTTGCAGAGAGGCTCGTTAGGATGTTCTCCTTCGTCGGAGATACGGTTCTCGATCCCTTCATGGGTACGGGAACTACAAATCTGGCCGCTGGCGAGTGGGGACGAAACAGCATAGGATTCGAGATCGAGCCGACCTACTTTGAGATGGCCTCAAATCGACTTAGAAAGATAAGAAAGAGGCAGCTCACCCTGGATTTTGCCGGGTTTTAGGCGGGTGAGATCATCACGGACTTCGCAGAGGCCTTCATATTCTCTGATGCTGTGAGGATGTTCTGGCAGATCAGGGATCGACAGATCGAGAGCCAGCTGAGACGTGGCAGGTCCGATCAGGGCAAACGGAGCGCGGTCACCGGCGGAAAGCAGATGGATGGATTTATTCGAAAGATAATAGAACGGATGATGGCAAGCGACGTCGAAGAAGAGGACATCTACACAAAAAAGACCAACCTGCCCGGATTCTTCCGGCCGGTCAAGGGATGGGATCTAGTAGTTGTAATTGATGGAGAGCTTCATGCGGCCATCGAACTCAAGTCTCAGGTAGGCCCGTCATTTGGAAACAACTTCAACAATCGCACTGAAGAGGCGATGGGCACAGCTTTGGACGTCTGGACCGCTTACAGGGAAGGTGCCTTTCGCACGTCGTCTGCGCCCTGGCTTGGATATCTGTTTTTGCTGGAGGATTGCCCAGAATCAAGAAGTCCAGTCAGAACTCAAGAGCCTCACTTTCCGGTCTTCGAGGAATTTCGGGGCGCGTCTTACGCCAAAAGGTACGAGCTATTCTGCCGAAAGCTGGTCCGAGAGCGTCAGTACAATGCCGCATGTTTCCTGATGGCCGATCGTGAAAAATCGAGCTCAGCTGAGAACTACATCGAACCGGCAGATGACCTTTCTGCAAACCTGTTCTTGTCTCAGCTGATACGCCATGTAAGAGATCGAAGGTAGGATTCGCTTCCGAGACCATTATGGCAAGCCAGCCGATAGCTCGATACTCCCCGCAAAGGTTCTTTGCCGATCAGGTACACAATGATCGTTGAGGATTCTATATGATACGTCACCTCCTGCCACTCGTAGCGCTATTGTTGCTTCTCTCGCCCGCCATCGGAGCCGGCGAGCAGCCGCTCAGAATCGCCATCATGACCACATCAGACCTGCAAAGCCAGGTCGAGCCGTTCGAATCCGATGGCGCAATGCTCGGCGGCATAGAGAGAATAGGAGCCCTTGCAAGAAACGTGAGCCTCGATTACGACGGCGCCCTTCTGTTCTCGACCGGAGACGACCTCATGGGCAACTTCTACCGCGCCTTCCAGGGGGAGCCTGAGTTCGTCGGCATGACGCTTGCCGGTTACGACGCAGTCTGCCCGGGCAACCATGAGTTCGACTACGCCTGGCCCCTCTACTTGAATGCCACCGCTTACGCCGGCTTTCCCATCCTCTGCGCGAACCTCGAAGTCGTGGACGAGCGACTGAGGGAGGCCATCGAGCCCCGGGCCATGCTGGATGTGGCCGGGGTGAAGGTGGGGGTATTCGGCCTCATGACCCCGGAATTGAGCCTCTTGACCAACGCCGGCGATGGGATTTCGGTAAACGGCGACTTCGAGGAGGTAGCGAGGGAGGAGATCGCCTTCCTGAGGGGTCAGGGAGCTGACCTTGTGATCGCCCTCTCCCATATGGGAACAGCAGTCGATCTCAAGCTTGCAAGAAACGTCTCCGGGATCGACCTGATCCTCGGAGGCCACGATCACGTCTACTTCAACTCCACCGTGGATGGCCCGGATGGATGGAAGACTATCCTTGTTCAGGACGGAATGAGGGGGGCTAGACTTGGGATACTGAGCTTCAACTTCTCAGGGCATGGCATGGACGATATCCACTGGGAGACCGTGCCTCTCGACGAGAACGTGGGAGCTTTTCCTGAGATCAAAGACCTCTTGACGCCCTTCGTCGACCGATACGATAAGGAGCTCGAAGCCGAGGTGGGAGCAACCAATGTCGATCTCGACGCCCGCGAGCCGATGGTGCGCGGCAGAGAAGCTCCAATCGGAGACCTCATAACCGACGCCTGGCTTGCCTGGTTCAAGGGGGCTGACATTGCCGCAATCAACGGCGGAGGCATTCGCTGCGACTGCATACTGCCGAAGGGGCCCCTCAGCATTCGCGACCTTTCAAACCTCCTCCCCTATCGAGGCTACATATACGCCCTCAACATGACAGGAGAGGAGGTCGAGCAGATGCTGGAGATCAGCGCATCAGCCCTCGGAACTGCTGAAGGAAAGGTCCCGGACGGCGCCTTTCTCCAGGTGAGCGGGATTCGGTTTGAAATAGACCTCTCATCTGAGCCCTACTCGGCGGTATATAACGGCTCAGAGGTTGTCGAGGTGATCCATCCGGGATCACGCGTCTCAGAGATTCAGGTTGCGGCTAACGACACGTGGACATCCCTCGAACCGGAGGGAGAGTACGTGGTCCTCGTCAACGACTGGCTGGCCAAAGGCGGCGATGGCTATGCCCTCCTCTCAGACATTCCAGACGAGAGGAGGAGGGATACGACCGTTCTGGATATCGATCCGGTGATCGCCTATCTTAAAGAGATGAGCCCTGTTGAGCCGGTCGTCGAGGGGAGGATCGTTATCATAAATGGCACGTCCCCAGGATGAGTGTCACCCAAGAGGTCGACCAATAGGGCGAGTGGCTGGGCCGCGCCCGCCATCCCCTGGATTGGAGCCTTCATCCCTTGGATCGAAGGGATCACGAGATCCATTAGGTCACGAGCAAGATAGACGGCTTGGGGGGAAGGAATGTACATACCGGTGATCTTAGGCACTGCAAGGGAGGGGCGAAAGTCCGAGAATGCGGCGAAGTTCATGCTCCAAGAGCCCATGAATGCTGGCCTGGAGAGCGAGATCATCGACGTTCGCGATTGCAGGCTTGAAGCAACGGACAACACCGAGACAGAACCGCAGGCGCTGCGCTTTGCTCAGAAGGTCCTTTCTGCCGACGCCCTGATCATAGTTGCCCCCGAGTACAATCGAGGCTACCCGGGAGAGCTCAAGGTGATGCTCGATATGATCTACTGGAGGAGGCGGTGTACTTCTCCAGTGTGGAGACGCTTTTTTCCGAGGACGGAAAGATCACGAAGGGCCTCAGTAAAGGGGACTCTCCGAGGAAAACGGGACGGCCAAAAGCTTAATGGGTCATGAAAGATAATATGGAAACGGATATTCTATCAGGGGGTTATCGTTAGATGGATGCCAAGAAGTTCTATACCCTTCCCGATCTGCCCTATGGGGCAAATGAGCTCGAGCCCTACATATCGGAGGCTCAGCTTGCGCTTCACCACGACAAGCACCACATGGCCTACGTAAAAGGGGCAAACGCCGTCTTTGAGGCGATGGAGAAAGCCCGCGCGGACGGGAGGGAATTCGATGTCAAGGCCACGCTCAAGGAGCTATCGTTCCATATCGGCGGCCATCTCCTCCACAGCCTCTTCTGGGCGAACATGGCCCCGGCTGGAAAGGGCGGAGGAGGCGCGCCAAAAGGCCGCTTGGCAGAGGCCCTGGACGAGGAGTTCGGAAGCTTCGAGCGCTTTAGAAAGGAGTTCTCGAAGGCTGCGGCAAGCGTGGAGGGATCGGGCTGGGCAGCTTTGGCCTTCTGCCGCATGACCAGAAGGCCGATCATAATGCAGGTCGAGAAGCACAACACCAACGTCTACCCGATGTTTGGCATACTGCTGGTGCTGGATCTATGGGAGCACGCCTACTACCTGGATTACAGAAACGAGAGGCCCAAGTTCGTGGAGGCCTTCTGGAATATCGTCAACTGGGAAGAGGCTGAGAGGCGGCTCGATAATGTGCTAAGGGCCTGAGCCAGCGCGGGGGGGGCAGCCACCCTCTCCCCTACTTCACTCCCCGATCTTTCGCCGCGTCCGTTCCCATGGGCCGCATGTGGGGCCGATGCAGTGCACTCCATGCTTCCCCTATCGATCGCAGCGCCAGCTTGCCCCAATCTCCGCCTCCAAGAGTTCGGCAAGCCGCCTTATCCTCTCCAGATGCACCTCCATCCTCCTCTGAAGGATGGGGGGAGCCTCCTCTGCTGCGGTACATTGATCCAGCCAGTAGGATACATCCCTCATCACCTCCCGAGCGTGCTCCTCAATCTCTGGCAAGAGCCTCCCCTCCGCTTCCAGCCGCTCGAGCCCTTCCCATACTCGCTCCTGCAGCTCTGCAAGGGCGACCAAGAGGAGGTCGAGCCGCTCTTCCCGGCGCATATTGAGTTCACGTCTCCTCGATGAGATATACATATTCGATTGCAGTCCCTCCCCCCTCACTTGCGCCTCACCCGCAAAGGCCATAAGGCCCAAGGAGAGAACCATATAGTGGTCGAAGGTTGGATATATCATAAATGAGATTTTTAGATTGTTATATTCCGCCCGCAAGGGCAATAAGCAGGATAGGCACAAGGGTCTGGTTGATAAGAGGTAGAAGGATGTCGTATTTCCATTTCATTGGGGAGGGCCGTCATGAGGGGTAAGAACAAGCAGCTGACCCTCACTGGGGTGATAGTAGAGACGATGCCACGTGTGAGGACGACGGACGGGCATCTGCTCAAATGGGAGAGAGAGGCTGTGGCAAAGCAGCTCCTGAAGGAGACCAAGCTATCAGAGAAGTTCTATAAAGTTCCTGGAATATCCGTGGAGGAGGCAAAGGAGATCGCCAGGGAGGTCGAGAGACGCATCAGGTGGATGGATGTGGAGTACCTGAGCGGCCCTCTCGTACGGGAGATCGTGAACGTCATCCTTATCGAGAGGCATCACCCGGAATGGCGTAACATCTGCACAAGGGTTGGCACCCCGGTCTACGACGCCCATCTGATCGATGTGGGATCGGGCTTCGAAGCCCACGAGAACGCAAATCTCCAGGAGAACGCCGAGACCAGCCACAAGAAGAAGGCCGACAAGATCAGCAAGGAGCAGTACCTCTTGCTGCTTCCCCCTTACCTTGCCGATCACCACCTGGCAGGCGACCTCCACATCCACGACCTGGAGTACTTTGGAACGAGGCCATTCTGCCAAGATTGGGATCTTCGCTACTTCTTCTACTACGGGCTTATGCCCGACGGACTGGGGACCAAGGCGAGCGTGGCGGGGCCTGCCAAGAAGGCGGAGGTGGCCATCCTTCACGCCGTAAAGGCGCTCGGCTCGGCGCAGACCAACTTCGCCGGAGGCCAGGGCTTCTATAACTTCCTCACGTTCATCGCCCCCTACTTTGAGGGCCTCCCCTATTCTGAGATCTACCAGCTGATGCAGATGTTCGTCTACGAGATGACGCAGATGATGGTTGCCCGCGGCGGACAGCTCGTCTTCTCCTCTGTCCAGCTCACGCCAGGGGTGCCTGCCCTCTGGAGGGATAAGCCCGCCGTCTACGCAGGCCAAGTCTGGGACGGGACGAGGTCGGACCGGCGAACCTACGGGGAGTTCGAGAGGGAGGTAAGGCTTGCCTTCAAGGCGCTGATGGAGGTAATGCTTGGAGGCGACCACTGGGGCAAGCCCTTCAACTTCCCCAAGCCCGAGATATCCATAGAGCCGGACTTCATGAAAGAGGACGAGGAGTACAACGCAAGCCATCCTGACCTTCCCACCTACAGCGACCTCTATCTACTGACGTTCAAGCTGGCCTCGGAGTACGGCACCCCATACTTCGACAACCAGCTTCCCGCGTATCGAGGTGCTGGAAAGGGGATATCGTGCTATCAATGTTGCGCATATCAGTTCTCTGCCACGTTCGAGTCCGATAGCGAGTTCGAGGAGAAGCTCAACTTCGACGAGGGAAAGCATTTCTCCATGGGCTCCTGGCAGGTGGTCTCCTTGAACTGCCCCCGCGCGGCATACCTCGCCAGGGGCGATGACGAACTCCTCTTCGAATACCTTCGCGAACTAATGGATACCTCTGTCGAGATATTCAAGGTCAAGAGGGAGTGGATGAACCAGATCCTTGCCAACCATCGGATGCCTTTTGCCACACAGAGGCCGAGGGATCCCCACACGATGGAGAAGGGAACTATCGCTGTCGGCCTCGAAGGCCTCGTCTATACGATAGGGGTCGTAGGCGTCAACGAGATGGTCCAGTTCCATACGGGCAAACAGATGCACGAGTCCAAAGAGGCCTGGAAGCTCGCGGTTCGGGCGATGACCGAGATGGAGCTATACGCAAAGACACTGAGCCAGCGCCACGACATGACCATCGCCCTCGCACGAACGCCGGCGGAGACGACGGCGCAGAGGTTCGCCGTCTCCGACCTGATTCGCGAGGAGTTCAGGGACTGCGCAATGCAAGTTGTCAAGGGAGATCTCGATGCAGCCATGCGCGAGACGAACACCCGCGATCTGCCAGTCTACTACACGAATGGGACGCACCTGCCGCCTGGGGCTGACGTCTCCCTGCTCGAGAGGGCAAAGCTTGAGCACGTCTTCTTCCCGATCGTGGACGGGGGTAACATCTTCCACATCTTCCTCGGCGAGGCAACGCCGGATCCCAAGGGGCTGATGGAGTTTGGCATGCGCCTTGCCCGCACAACCCAGATCGGGTACTTCACCTTCACCAGGGATATGACCGTCTGCCTCAACTGCTACGAGGTCGCTCCCGGGCTTCAGGAGAAATGTCCTCGCTGCGGCTCTGATGAGATCGAACACATAAGCCGGATAACCGGCTACCTCCAGGCGGTGAGCGGATGGAACGCCGCAAAGAAGCAGGAGCTTAACGACCGAAAGCGATACACGGAGCTGGCCTGAGGGGGATTGCCCATCCTCCCCACCCCCACATTAAAGACCTCCAACGGAAAGATATATATCATATCTACTTACCCCTCTATCTGCCAATAGGCAAATGGAGGAGTTTATAATGCCGGCTGTCGTTAACAGAGAGGAGTGTGTTAGCTGCGGGACTTGCGTTGATGAGTGTCCCGAGGAAGCAATCGCCCTAGACGATGAGGAGATAGCAGTAGTAAACGCCGACAAGTGTACCGAGTGCGGGACGTGTGTAGAAGCTTGCCCGTCAGAGGCCATCTCCATCGTGTGATCTGCGCCTCTTTTGCATCTTTTTTTTTTTTCGTCGACCTTAACGAATCGCGGCCAGGGCCGTTTACTCGGATATGACCTCGTAGAACTGATCCCAATCAAGCGTGGTTGCAACGCATCCAGCCTTGGTTAGCATCACGCCGATCGCCGGTATATCCTTGCTGTGGCACATCATCAAACCCTCTTTGATCTCCATCTGGCAGCCCACGCCGACTATGGCCTTCGGCCTGTACTTCTTGATGATCCTCTTTATGAAGCTGGACCCAGGGACAATGAAGAATTTATATCCAAGGCTTTCGGCGTACTCCTTGGCTTGCCCCATCTGGCACCGCCCGCAGTTCACGCAAGCTATGCCCTCAGGACCCAGCTTTGCAGGGCAGTCGACGCTTCTTAGGCATTGGGGCATGAAGATGTACCTGTCGCCATTGGAGGTCTCACAGAACTTCCTATGGTTGATGTAATTCCGAAGAAGGATGCTGAAGTCGTCGACCAAGGTGTCGTCCGCCCGTCCCAGCCATAGGATGGCCTTGATTACGCTCTCGAGGAGGCTGAGGGCGATGAGCATGATCCGAGCGTAGAAGAAGCGCCCGGTCTTGAAAGAGTAGAGTATGATCAAAGCCCCCATGAAGGAGAATATGAGGACCAGAACGACGACAACTACCACTGCCTCGCCCACAATGTAGAAGAAGGGGTCCAGATACTCGATCATCGGACTGTGTAGGGACCATGGGGTATAAGCCGCTTGCGGGATCCCGGCACGTCCAGACGGGCGGCGCAAGTTTTTTATCCCTGGTAGGGCTTGACTCATCCTGCCTTCGCGCTCATCAAGGTTTTAATGAGGATTAGAAATGGCCAGAATGCATAGCAGAAAGAAGGGAGCATCCAGATCCAGGCCGCCATCCAGAGATTCGCCTCCGGAATGGTGCGATATGACTCCTGAAGAGGTTGAGAAGATCGTGCTGCGAATGTTCGATGGAGGCATGTCCACAAGCAAGATAGGGCTCACGCTTAGAGATCAGTATGGCGTGCCAAGCGCTAAGCTTCTGTTGGGAAAGAACATGACGAGGTTCCTCAAGGAGAGGACCACGGTGCCGGAGATCCCCGAAGATCTCGCAAACCTGATGAGGAAGGCCCTCGTGATCAGGAGACACCTTAGAAGCAACCAAAAAGACGTTCATAACAAGCGGTCCCTCCAGCTCTGCGAGGGAAAGATCAGGCGGCTCGTCAGATACTACATAAAGTCCGGCAAGCTTGCTAAGGGCTGGGAGTACAAGCCCGAGACGGCAGAGATGCTGGTGACATGAACCTCGCCCTATGAAACGGCTGGATAAACCTGCTTTGGCCATCGCCAGGGCCATGCTCCGCTGCGAGAGCATGAGGGTGATATCCCACAACGATGCCGACGGCATCACATCCGCGGGAATCATCTGCAACGCCCTTCATCGAGCAGGGATACCATTTCACGCCACATTGGTGGGTAGGCTCGATCCGACCGTGGTTGAGGACCTGGAAGGGCCCGTGGTATTCTGCGACATGGGAAGCGGCCAGCCCGACCTCGTCTCCCGCGTCCCCGGCGATGTATTCGTCGTGGATCATCACCGTCCCGTGGGGACGCTGAGTTGCATGAGCATAAACCCGCATCAGGTCGGAATAGATGGTGCCTTCGAGATGAGCGCATCGGGCACTGCCTATGCGGTGGCCAGGCAGATGGGGGAGAACGTGGACCTCTCAGGCCTCGCGCTCGTGGGCGCCATGGGCGACCGGCAGGCAATGATCGGAGCGAACAGGGCCATACTGGAGGAGGCGGTCCTCGGAGGAGCGGTGGAGGTCAGGCCCGGCCTCAAGATGGAGGACGGCGACGCGCAGGATGTATTCGAGCAGGCCATCGAGCCGCTTCTCGACATCACGGGAGACACCGTAAAGGTGAGAGAATTCCTGGAGGGAATCGGCGTCTCCGGCAAGCTTCAGAGCATTTCGAACGCGCAACTCTCCCGCCTCTCAACGGCATTGGTGCTGAAGATGCTGATGCAGGGAAGCTTTGCCGCCGACTCGATTGTGGGCGAGGTCATTCGCCTCCGTTGCGAAGTCGTGGAGAACGCGGCGGAGATGGTCACAATGCTCAACGCCTGCGGCAAGCTCGATACTCCCGGGCTTGGGCTGACCCTCTGCTTGAGGGATGAATTTGCAATAGGTGGTTGTCGAAAGGCCTCGCAGGAGTATAGAAGATGGATCCTTGACGAGGTGAACGTGCTAAAGGGCGGCTGCCAGGAGCTCAAGAATATCCGCTATCTCCTAGCCGAGGATATGGTTGCCGGGGGCGTTGTTGCGGGACTAGGCATACGCTATCTATTCTCAGATCGCCCGCTCCTCGTGCTCAACAAGTTCGAGGGCAAGGTCAAGATCTCAGCGAGAGGGAACAAGCTGCTGGTGTCCCAAGGGCTCGACCTATCCCTAGCCCTGAGAGAGTCTGCGGGGGCAGTCGGCGGAGCTGGTGGAGGCCATAGCGTGGCAAGCGGTGCTGCCATTCCCCTCGGCAAAGAGGATAGTTTCCTCGCCCAGGTTGACCAGATGGTGGGAGAACAACTTGGCCGATCGAGGGCTGAGCGATGATGCGAGCCCGGCTGACCTTTCGCGGACCCTTAGCCGCCAGGGCCGCGAAGTCGCTTGCGCCCGACAACCTCCCCGATATGGTCATGGATATGCGCGGCGAGGACGTGGTCGTTGAGCTTGCGGCCGATCGGCCTGGAAGGCTCCTTGCCACGATCGACGATCTGTTGATGAATATGAAGATTGCTGAGGAGACGTTGAACTCCTCGGAGGAATTATGAAGTTTCACCTTGAGGCAAGCTTCCGCCTCAGTGGCGATGCCAGTTGTGCCCTGCCCGACCTCGCTGATCTCTTCCAGGGCTCTGCAGAGATACTGCAGAAGGGCGCACCAGTTGGACACGGCGCTAGGCTTGCGGATTGGAGGCTTGAGGAGAACCAAATCTTTTTGGTCCTGGATAGCGATAAGTACGTGCGAGCTCACGATGCCCTCCTGAGGCTAAGGAGGCCGCTTGCCCAGATGCTTGGCAAGAAACATAGAATAGGAGTGCGTGGCATCGAAGTGACCCGTTTCGAGATCGAGGTGGAGTCGAATAGGGAGATCTCCCACAAGATCCCCTACGTAAGTAGGATCGATTTCGAGGACGGAAAGCTTCGCCTTCTGCTCGATGTGGGGCCAGGAGGAATTGGCGAGGCCGAGCTCGACGGCCGGATACCGGATCGCATAGTATCCCTATTGGAGGAGAAGCTCGCCGACTATGGGGGCAAGGGAGAGCATTGGGAGCTCCTCTGGGAGAGCCCAAAAAGGAAGCCCATATTCGACTCGGATCCAACCGAGGAGATGGTGAAGCTCGGCTGGATAAAGCATGGATCCTCAAGAGGCCAATGGATCCATGGGCCGGAGTCCACGCACCTCTTTAGAACCTTCGAGAGGATCGTCCTAGAGGATATGCTCGAACCACTGGGCTATCGCGAGATGATATTTCCAAAGCTCGATACATGGGACGTCTGGAAGAAGAGCGGCCATGCTCTCGGCGTCTATCCTGAGATATACTTCGTCTGTCCGCCAAAGACCAGGGACCCAGCCTTCTGGGAAGAGGTAATGGACTATTACAAGGTCACCCACGAAATCCCCCTGGAGTTGGTCAAGGAGAAGATCGACTATCCCATAGGTGGCATGTGCTATGCGCAATGTCCCACATTCTGGGGTTTCCTACAAGGAATGACCCTTCCAAGCAACGATCTGCCCATCAAAGTCTTCGATCGATCCGGAACCAGCCATCGTTACGAGAGCGGGGGGATACATGGAATCGAGCGAGTGGACGAGTTCCATAGAATCGAGATAGTATGGCTTGGCACGCGCGACCAGGTCTTGGAGGCGGGGGAGCGACTGAAGGAGGGATACAGGAGAATCTTCGAGGAGGTCCTCGAGCTGCAGTGGCGCATGGCCTGGGTCACCCCCTGGTTCATGGCCCAGGAGGGAAAGGCCGGCCTCTCGGAGATGGCAGGGACGGGCACGGTGGACTACGAGGCCCTCCTCCCCTACAACGGCAACTGGATCGAGTTCCAGAACCTGAGCGTCAACGGGGAGAAGTATCCAAAGGGCTTCACCGTCAAGTCCCAGAGCGGAGAGCCACTCTGGAGCGGATGCAGCGGAGTAGGCCTGGAGCGATGGGCAAGCGCCTTTCTCTCGCAGAAGGGGCTTGACCAAAACGACTGGCCAGAGGCCTTCCGGAAACGCCTGGGAGAGATGCCTCCGGGGATCAGGTTCCTCTGAGGCATCCGATCTCCCAACAATCCCCCTCCCGGCAACTCCTGGGCCAAGAGGGGGAACCGCTAGATTATCGCCGCCGCTCTCCCTCAGATTATTTGAAGGCGAGGGGTCTCCTGAGACGATTTTCCTGTCGTCGAGCCAGTTATGTAGTGGCGTCTGCTCTCCTCACCAGATGTATCCTCGCCGGATGCATCCGGAGGGGTGGCAGGAAGCTCTGGCAGGCGGAGGTTCAGGCTGGGAGTCGTGCCCCCGGCAGGAGGTGGAGTGTTCGAAGCCACCTGGTTGTCTGCATTGAGGCCTACGATATCGGGATCTACTCCAAGCTCTTTTGCTCGACGAAATGCCGCCTCTGCCTCGAACTCTCGATTGAGCAGCTGAAGGACAACGCCCTTGGAATAGTAGTTCCAGCCGTCGTTTGGATCGATGCGGATGGACTGCTCGAAGCACTGGAGCGCATCGGTGTACATCCCACATTCCCGATAGGCGATCCCCTTGTAATACCAAGCGTTCTCTATGGATGAGTCGAGATCGATTGCCATATAGAAGTAGTATATCGCATCGCTGTACCTTCCTTGAGCGTTGAGCGCCCGGCCGCAAGAATACCAGTTCCAAGCATCCCGATTATCCTGGTTGATGGATTGGAGGAAGTCGGCCTCCGCCTGGGGGTAGTCCCCCAGGTCGTAGTAGGACCATCCCCGATAGTACCAGGCGTCCTCCATCCCCGGGTCGAAGCTGAGGGCACCGTTGAAGTACTGGATTGCCATATCGTGGTCCTCGAGCTTCCGGAGGGCACGCCCCTCCCAGTACCAGTTGTACTGATCGTCTGTATCGATGGAAAGCGCCTTGTAGATGCTGACGGCAGCGTCTGCGTAATCCTCCAGATTGTACTGGCATATCCCCATGTAGTACCAGGCATCCTCCAAGTTGGGATCCTGGTTTGTGGCGAACTGAAAATTCTGTATTGCCATCTGGTAATTTCCAGAGTTGTAATAGTTCATGCCTTGATCATACCAGAAATCGGCCGAATAGCCCTGGGCCAGAGGGATGCAGCCGATGAACAGGGCGACTAGCACCAGAGGTCTCATGATAAGGCCAATCACCTCTGAGGGTATATATCTTTGGAGAAGATGACGACAAGTGCCAATCGACCCCCCCTTCCTGTTGAGACTTGCGCGATAGTCCACGGCTGAAGAATCCAGAGGTATTGCATCGCGCCAATCGATCCCCTATAAGGGCACCTAGCGTGGGCTCGACCTCGATACATTAATGAGATGGTGAGTTGAGAGTAGGTATTACGCTGGGGCAATGGCGAAGCCCCGAGAGGAGGGTAGAGAGATATGAACTTCGAAATACCGTCAAGCCTAGCCAGGATATTTGGACTCTTGCTGCTTCTGGCACTGGCTCTGACCATTACGGGATCATCACTGGAAGCCACTCCTGAGAAACAGGTGGGCTACCTCGGCCGGCCCGGGGTGGTGATGATCGAGACCATCTACAGTGGAGGGTTCGTGGATGGGAATGGAGATGCAACCATCGCGCTTGAGTATGGAGGAGAGGAGTACGTCTGGAACCTGCCACAGATGGAGATTGGATCCCAGGGATCCGGATTCGTCATCAGCTCGAACGGCTACATAGTGACGAACGCCCATGTGGTGGACACGAAGGAGGAGGAGATCGAGCAAAACTTCGCCTATCAGACATCGGTATATCTGGTAGATAGGTGGAACGAGTACATCGAGGAGAACTCCATCGAGACGGATCTATCGGATGCGACTCTCATCTCCTATCTCTACAGGGCGCTCATCTCGGATCAGTTCACGCTCAAACACACAAAGGAGATCAAGGTATACTTCGGAGGATCCAGCACTCCGACGCGGGCGATCACCGCGGAGATCAGGAAGAGCAGCCAGGAGCAGTTCTGGGAGAGCTACGACCAGGACAATCCCTCGCGGGTCGTCAAGCACCGCTCAGGAAAGGACGTTGCCATAATCAAGGTGGCCGGATTCAACAACCTGCCGATAGTGACCCTTGGCGACTCAGACGAGGTCGAGGTGGGAGATAAGGTCATAGTAATAGGCTACCCAGGTGTCGCCAGGGCCTCTCAGATGTACGTACTCTCATCTGAGACGGATTACGTTCCAACGGTTACTTCAGGGATCATCAGCGCTCAAAAGAGGCTTCCCGACGGCTCGGCCATACTTCAGACCGACGCTTCGATATACCACGGAAACAGCGGCGGCCCAGCCTTCAACGCGGACGGCGAGGTAATTGGGATTGCAACCTATGCATCCGTCGCCCAGCTGGATAGCGGTCAGATGATAAACGTCCAGGGGTTCAACTTCCTGATCCCCATGAGCGAGGCGAGGACCTTCATCCGGGAGCTGAACGTCGACACAACTCCGAGCAATACGACCGAGTCGTTCGAAAGGGGGCTCGACTATTACTGGAACGGTCAGTACACTCAGGCAAGGCAGGAGTTTGACCGCATCCTCGCAATTGACCCCGGCAACCAATATGCACAGGAGTACTCCAGAATGACCTTGAAGGCTTGAGGAGAGGCGGATGAGGGCCACGTATAACCAGCTCCGCAGGGCGGAGCTTGAGAGCCGCCTCGAGGAGGCACTCTCAGCCCTCAAGAGATGCCGGATCTGCCCTCGTCGCTGCGGCGTGGATCGGCTGGCCAACGAGCGCGGGTACTGTCGAGTGGGGAGACGCGCGATCGTCTCGAGCTTCTCCCCCCACTTCGGGGAGGAGCCCCCGCTTGTGGGAAGAGGCGGCTCCGGGACCATATTCATGGCCGGCTGCAACATGGGCTGCCTGTACTGCCAGAACTACGAGATCAGCCACCTCATGGAGGGGCGCCTGGTCTCCGCAGAGGAGCTCTCGGGAATGATGATGCATCTAATGGATGCCGGCTGCCACAACATCAACTTTGTCACACCTACGCACGTCGTCCCCCAGATACTTGAGGCGCTCATCCTCGCAAGGGATCGGGGGCTCGATCTTCCGCTCGTCTACAACAGCGGAGGCTACGATTCCGTCGAGACTCTCCGGCTGCTCGACGGGATCATAGACATTTACATGCCTGACGCCAAGTACTCGGACGATGATGCAGCCCTTCGATACTCCGAGGCCCCTGATTACGCCGAGGTCATGAAGGCCGCAATCAGGGAGATGCACCGCCAGGTAGGCGACCTCGTCATTGAGGACGGGATTGCCAAAAAAGGGCTTCTCGTGCGCCACCTGGTCCTTCCAGGCGGCTTGGCTGGGACGGCGGAGGTTGTCCGCTTTCTCTCCGAGGAGGTCTCGCGCCGGACGTACCTGAACGTCATGGCCCAGTACCGCCCCGAGTACGAGGCCTTCGGTCATCCTCCCCTGGGCAGGAAGGTCAGCCTTGAGGAGTTCGGTGAGGCGATCTCGTTCGCCGTCCGGGCCGGGCTCGACCGGGGCCTGGCAATATATTAATCCCATGAGGCCGCCATCTAGTAACGAATGAAAGGTTACGAGTTCCTGGAGCACACGGCGGACGTCTTCTTTCGGGCCTATGGAAATACGGCAGAGGAGATGCTGGAAAGCTCCGCAGCGGCCCTGATCGCCTCGATGATCGATCCCTCTACAGTGAGGGAGGAGGAGAGCTGGAAGGTCGAGCTTGAGTCAGACAGCCTTGAGGACCTGGCATACGACTGGCTCTCCGAGCTTGTCTTTCTCTTCGACTCAGAGAGGGCCGTCTTCTCCAGGTTCGAGGTCTCCCTCGCCGGTAACTGGAAGCTTGACGCGACCGTCTGGGGCGAGAGGATAGACCGAAAGAGGCATCTCTTCGACTGCGAGGTAAAGGCTGTGACATTGCACAAATTCCAGGTCAAATTTGACGATCGATGGACGCTTCAGGCGGTCCTCGATGTCTAGGTGATATCATGCTCAAAAAGATCGATGACAACATATTCGAGCTGCCCATGGACCACCGGCCTGGGATGAGGGTTCCAGGAAGGATATTCGTATCCGACGCCCTTCTTAAGATGGTGGAGCCGGGAACCATCGACCAGGTTGCAAACGTGGCAACGCTTCCTGGGATCGTCAAGTACTCCATGGCCATGCCCGACGCCCATCTGGGATATGGATTTCCCATCGGAGGCGTTGCAGCCTTCCGGGAGGATGGAGGCGTGATAAGCCCCGGCGGAGTCGGCTTCGACATAAACTGCGGAGTTCGCCTCCTGCGAACGGGTCTTTCGCACGAATTGGTAATCCCGCGAATGGCGGAGCTCTTAGATTCCCTCTTCCACGAGATACCATCCGGCGTGGGATCGAAGAGCCGCCTCCGCGTATCCGAACGGGAGCTCTCCGAGATATTCCTGGCAGGTGCTCGCTGGGCTGTGGAACAGGGCTACGGCGCGGAAGCTGACCTGGAGCACTGCGAGGAGAATGGGGCCCTAGATGGGGCCGACCCATCGCAGGTAAGCGTCAAGGCCCGAAAAAGAGGTCGGCCACAGCTTGGAACGCTTGGAAGCGGAAACCACTTTCTAGAGATCCAGCGAGTCGAGAAGATCTACGACGAGGCCACAGCAGAGAGGTTCGGCCTCTTCGAGGGCGAGGTCACCGTGATGATACATTGCGGATCGAGGGGGGCTGGCCATCAGATCTGCACAGACCATCTGCAGTACCTCAATCGTGCCGTTGCTAAGTACAAGATAGAGCTGCCTGACAAGCAGCTGGCCTGTGCGCCGCTTGGAACTCCTGAAGCGGAGAACTATTTCGGGGCCATGGCGTCTGCTGCGAACTACGCCTGGGCCAATCGGCAGATCATAGGCTACTGGACTGGCGATGTCTTTAGAAGGTACTTCGGCGACCTGGAGATGAGGCTCGTCTACGACGTAGCCCATAACGTGGCCAAGCTGGAGGAACACGAGGTCGACGGCCAGAGGATGCGGCTCTGCGTCCATCGAAAGGGAGCAACCAGGGCGTTTGGCCCGGGCAGGGCTGAGGTTCCAGAAGCCTACAGAGACGTCGGCCAGCCGGTGCTCATCCCAGGCAGCATGGGCACGCCCTCCTACGTCCTCTGCGGATCAGAGAGAGCCCACGAACTGACGTTTGGAAGCGCATGCCACGGCTCTGGAAGGATCATGAGCCGGACGCAGGCGAAGAAGACATACGCCGGACGTGATGTGATGGCCGCCCTCGAGCGCTCAGGCATCAAGGTGATGGCAACCCAGCCGTCAATACTTGCGGAAGAGGCCCCCCAGGTCTACAAGCCGAGCGGCGAGGTTGTCGACGTTGTGCACAACCTAGGGATTGCGAGAAAGGTGGCCCAGTTAGTTCCCCTGGGAGTGACCAAGGGATAGCTGTGCAGCTCAGTGTGGTCCTTCATCAGCCCATGTACGAGGGAAACGTGGGATCCGTTGCGAGGGCCATGAAGAACTTCGGATTCCACGAGCTGGTGCTCGTCAAGCCCTGCCGATTGAAGGAGTTCAGCCGGGCCATGGCCTCCCACGCCCAAGATCTGCTTGCCGAGGCGAGGATCGCACCCTCCCTCGATGATGCCCTTTCAGGGGCGGACCTCGTCGTGGGGACGACAGGGAAGCGCATAGGCGAGGGCCAGAGGCATCTGCGGCTGCACCTGCGAGTGCCATGCCTCACTCCAAAGGAGCTAGCTGAGAGGCTTGCCCCGTGGGAAGGAAAGGTCGCCATCCTCTTCGGCCCTGAGGACTGCGGTCTATCCAACGACGAGCTGATGGATTGCGACCTCGTGGTGAGCATTCCTACAAGCGATGGTTATCCGGTGATGAACCTCTCCCATGCCGCAGCGATCCTCCTCTATGAGCTGAGCGGGATCGGACCAGGGGAGGTCAAGATGGCAGATGGAGGCAGCCTGGACCGGCTCTATGCGAGATACAGGGAGTGGCTCTGCTCCATCGACTACCCCACACACAAGATCGAGTACACCATGCTCATGCTTAGAAGGATCTATGGAAGATCCGGCCTCACCGAGAGGGAGGTCAACACGATCTTGGGGGCTTTGAAGAAGGCGGAGTGGTCAAAGAGGCGCTGAACGATTCTCCATACGGGCCAGTGATAACCGAAAAAAATGGAAAAAAAGAAGGGCAAGAGAATGATTGTGGCCCTTCGCCCGCCAGGCCTAAAGCTCAAGCCTCCCAGGCGGCAATCACCTTTTCCAGGTTGATGTAGTCGAGCCTTCCGTTCTTCTCCAGAACGAGGACGCCATCTGCGCTTCCAACAACCTTGCCACTGAGACGCTCGCTTCCGGTTCCTCCAAAGTAGACCTCGATCTCCTTGTTGTATAGATGCTCCGATATGAACTTGTCCATCATATTCACCACCCTCATAAGGCTTCTATTAACGTAATAAGGACTAATAGGAGATATAACTTGCGCTTGGCCATTAAATTGACTTTAAACGCCGAAAAAACCGAATATAGTTTAAATGAACTTGATCAAATCTTATTGTTTTGGGTCAAGCTCGCTTGAGATGATCAATCGCAAGGATGTGCGACCGGCTCTGTAATGTATATGACAAAAATGCTGCATGTGGCATGAGGGATCCAGGCGCTATTCGCGTTCATTCGCGGTTGACACGTTCATGATCCCGGCAGGCCCATGCACGAAGGATGAAAAACGATATCTTGCGAAGTTTTTTCATGCGAAATAAGGAGAGATAGTACTTGCTCAATACCACGAGGATACTTGAGATACTGATCAAGAGAGATCATTATCAAAAGGTATTGAGGATCCTCTGAAGATTAGCTAAAAAAAGCAATTTACATCAACCCATTGAGCAAGTTCTGGAGGTCTACATATCAGAAAGCCGGTCCCTGAGGATTGCTGGAAGCTCGCCGATATCTCGAATCACCCTATCTGCCGCATCGATGAGATCGGAGCTGGGCCGCGTATCTTGCTGGATGGTGAGGATCCCGATGTCCGCGGCCTCTAAGGCGTAGATGTCGTTTAGGCCGTCTCCCACCATCACCACGAGATCGTAGCTCCCCTTGAGGCTCGACACAATCTCTGCCTTCCTCATAGGTGTGGAGATCGGGTGGATCCTGTCCATACTGATGCCCGGGCATCTGGCAAGGCCCGAGACCGTCCTCGGGCTGTCTCCGGAGGCTACGTATATCTCGGCCCCTATTGCCAGAAGCTCTTTAAGCGCTTTCTCCAGCCCCGCAAATGGCCTCCCGCCTGTGCTGATCGAGTAGCTCATGATCGAGTCTTGCGCATCGACTATCATCCCTGTCGCATAATAGAAGTCAGGACAACGGGACGCAACTGCCCCGAGGGTCTCCTGGATCTCGGACATGGGGACCTGCGACCCAAGCAGTATGGCGCATGCCGCCTCCTCGTCCACGGGAGTGCTCGAGCAGCTGATCCTCAGCGCCTCCTCTCGGCCTCGAAAGAACTCGGAGAGGGGCATTCCGGGGGGTGCATCGAAGACCTCCTGAGGATTGAACTGAGGGATTACGAGGGCCCGGCCCTCCTTTTCCATCACAAGCTCGGTCGTTATTACATCGTGAAGGATGCGGCATCGAGGGATATCCTTGGCCACCCGGTACATCTGGAGCATGGTTCCTGCTACATCCATTATCACTGCCAGTCGGGGGCACATGCCGCCATGCTCTCTCTTGAGGCGAGATTAATCTGACGGTTTGGCATTAGCAATGGAATCGACAGTTCCTTATGCGAGCTCTACGCCAGGCAATCCCATGTTCCTAGGCCGAAGGTCGCCGAAGGCGGACGTATACATCAACTATGGAGACGACCGGATAAGCCATCATAGAGTGAAGGTCGGCCCCAATACGACGGCGCTCTCTTCCCTCCTTGAGGTAGCCCATGTGGAGTACACGCCAGACGAAGGCGCGACGGACCATCAAGGGGCGATGGTGACAGCGATCGACGGCTTTCGCTCCGACCTATCGCACTGCTGGATCTACTACGTCTTCGAATACAGAAGCTCCGGCTGGAGGATGCCGATGGAGATGCCTGACCACCTGGCCGTCTCCGATGGCATGAGGATCGGCTGGCGCTACTACGACCTCGCCCTCGGGCCTCGACCGCGAGACGGGCCCCTCTACACCAGCCGATGCGCCGGCAAGGTGCGCGTCTGCGCGCGGGAGTTCGGGTGAGGGTAGGGGGCAAAAGAGGAAACGCGCCTTTTCGGCGGCTGCTAGATGGTAGAGTAAAATCGATTGCTACAAGGCTTCAGTCTGGGCTTGAGAGATCGCATCTCGATGAACCCCTCGAAGCCCTCCGATCCGTGTGCATATGACCCAAAAACCGCCCGCCTGAATCCACGGCCTCAGTCCCGCTTGGGAGGCGATGACTTGAAGGAGCGGTCGAGCTTCTCATCGAGCCGGTCGAACCTTGTGTCCATATCCTCCTTAAGATCGGTTCGAAGGCCCCGCAGCTCTTTATTGGTCTCATCCTGCTTGGATAGCATGAGGTTCATCTTGTCTCCAAGGCAATCGATCTTGCCGCCAATAGAGTCGATCTTGCCGCCAATAGAGTCGATCTTGCCTCCAACAACATCGATCTTGACACCTAAGCCGCCGATCTTCTCGCCAAGGCAATCGATCTTGCTTCCCATCGACTCGAAACCGAACCTTGTGACGTCGATCAGCTCCTTAATATAATGGACCCCGATATCGAGGCGCTGATCGGTCTCGCCAGAGGACACAAGTTTGACGAATCCCTCGTAGTCTCCGGATGGCTGAGAGTAGCTCGCCGCGACATCCTCGACGGCGATCAAGCCATTGCTCATCTGCAGCCTCCGGCAGAGGATCTCCAGATCCTCCTCCCTGCCTTCTGCAGTCACCTTCACCCGGCCATCGGTCAGGTTCTGTACAGCGCCCCTGAGATTCAGGCTCTGAGCCAGATCCAAAACCTTGGCCCGATAGCCTACGCTCTGAACATTTCCCGAGACATACGCTGTGAGCTTGAGCATCGATCCCTCTATTGCGTCCATCCTTTATATAAATGCCTTCTCGTAGATGCCACCTCTGCCCGTTATGGCTTTGAAGCGATCTAGATTAAATAATAAAAATAGAAGGAGAAGCTCAGCGGTTCTGAAGCTTCTCCTTGAGCCCTTCGAGCTCGCCGGTCTTGTAGAGATACGCCCCAGCCCCGATGGCTATGAGCAGTATCAGTATGAGGCCGATGAGCATCCAGTTGAGCTTGTCCGCCTCTGCCACGGTCACGGTCTGGCCCCTTCCGCCGACCTCGACCTTGTAGACGCCGGGCTCCGTAGGCGTGTACTCGAATGCGACCTCTGCAGACTGGCCTGGCTCGACCACTACATCCTTGCTGGTGACGGTCTCCCCGTTGACCTTTAGGTCGTAGGTGAGGTTGTCAGCAACAGGGCCCCTGTTGTCCACGGTTGCAGTGACCTTGAAGGCCTTGCCCGCCTTGGGGCCTTCGCTCAGAGTCAGGTTCGTCACATCCAGGGAGGAGACCACCTTCATGTTCTTGCTGACGTCGTCATGCTCCTCCTTGGAGGCCTTGACCGTATGCTCCCCTGTGACGTTGCTCGAGTAGGTGACAGTCCCCTGTGTATCTGTCGAACCTATGAAGAGATCATCGAAGCTGACATCGACATCCTCCATGGGAGATAGGTTGAGGCCGCCGGTTACTGTGATCAGGAAGGTCTCCCCCTTGAGAGCCTCGGGAGGCACGTTCAAGGCGAGCCTCCTGACCTCCTTCATGGACCGGACGAGCATGCTGCCGCTGCCATCGGGATATCCCTCTAACTTTGCCTGAACCTGGAGCGTTCCAGCCTTGTCCGGCGTGTACCTCAAGGTGCCATCCGAGGATGTGGTACCAATCTCACTTCCGTCCACGATTACAAGAGCACCGCCGAGGGCCTTGCCGTCCGATGTGACGGTGATAGAGACGCTAGCGCCCATGATCGTCTCAGGAGCCTCAAGCCTGAGGGGAGCAAGCCTCTCTTCCTCCGAGACCTTCCTCACGGCTACGGGACAGAACCTACGATCCGAGTCGTCGGCAACCACGAACTTCAGGTTGCCCATTATGGTGATCTCCTTTCCCCGACCCAGGCTAATGGAGCCGTCGCTCTGCATTATGATTCCAGAGTCGGATAAGGACTCAACCTTCATCTTGCCGTGGACATCCCCTTCCTCCACAGCCTCAGGGATGTCGGAGACCTGGAATATGCCCTTGATCACGGCAAGGTCGGCCTCTGTCCCCCTGAAGACGCTGTCGACCGTCACGGCGATGATCGGCACCTCCTCCGTACCGATCTTATCCTCGTAGACGAAGGTCTTGCTCTTCTGGTCCCCGCCGACGGGATTGAGCACCTTGTCGCCAACCTCCTCGCCATCCTGGGTCACCGCGAGCCATACCTTGTTGCCGTTGAGGTCAACCTCCTTGATGGTAACCTCGTAGCCCTCCTCCAGGGGGAGGACCGATCCGGAAGTAAGCGTCCTCTCATCGTCGCTGTCCATTAAAACCTTTCGCAGCTGGCCCTCGTTGATGATGCTGAACTCGTCGGTGAAGGTCGTGCCGTTGTTGTAGCCTGCGAAGTACTTGTCGGCCATGAATCCTATGACGTCGTACTTGCCCCAGCTCGATAGCTCGAAGTCGACGGACTGCGGAGAGGTCTCGTAATAGAGATCGCCGTCCTTTATGCTGCTTCCCGAGACCTTGGCGCGAAGAGTCTCGGTGCCGACGTTATCGTCTATGTCGTAGTAGAATCCCTCGAAGTTAAAGACGTCCCAGGTGAACTCGTTGTCGTAGTCCTTGAGGACATCGCTATCCACAATCGTTCCCCTGACCTCGTAGCTTCCCTTTCGCTCAACTACGGGGGCAAACCTCAATGTATCTGAGTCTGCTACGAGGAAACCCACATTGCCCATGATGTTGACCGTCTTTCCCTTCCTGAGGGTGAAGGAGTCCTCGTTCTCCATCTCGATCCCCTTGTCCGAGACGGACACGACCTCCATCTCGCCGTACTTGTCCGCCTCCTCCACCGAGTCGTATGTGTCTGAGATCTGGAAGAGGCCGTCGAGCGTCACAAGGCTCGTCTCAGCCCCGGAGAAGACATTTCTCACGTGGGCCATGATCAATGGAGCGTCCTTTCCGCTGATGTCCACGTCGTATGTGAATGTGGATGTCCTCAAGTTGTCGGATATGGGAGTTATTACCTTGTCCGCCACCTCGTCTCCGTCCCTGGCAACCGCCAGCCAGACCTTGTTGCCATCCAGGTCGATCTCCTTGATCCTCAGCTCATAGCCCTCCTCCAGGGCAAGGACGGAACCTGTGGAGATCGTCCTATCCTCATCCTCGTCGATGAGGACGCGCCGCAGCTGGTTGTCGTTGATCATGGAGACGTCGCCGTCGACGACATCGTTATCCTTGTAGCCGGCGAAGTACTTCTCCGCCATGAAGCCCAGTACCTCGTACTTGCCCCAGTCCTCGAAGGCGTACTTGATCTGCTGGATCCGGCTGTTGTAGATCAATGCCCCTGAGTCGACAGAGCGGCTGTAGTTCTGCCCGGACTTGTCGAGATCGATCGTCATCATCTCGGTTCCGACGTTATCGTCCAAGTCGTAGAAGAATCCGGAGAAGGAGATGGGCGTCCATGTATAGGGGATATCATTTACCCCGTCCCGCCAGATCCTATCCGTCGGATATGTATCGAAGTCGAAGAAATCGATCTCCTCATCGACTGCGGTCTCATCTGCAGAGGCCGATGCCGCCACGGGCTCGATTGCAGTCTGGTTCTCCTCGGTTGCGTTCTCCAGAAGCGTGGCGTTGACTTCGGATTCGGACGTCAAGTTCTCGCTCGCATTTATCGGCAGAGTTGCATTAGTCGACGTGATGTTCTCGGCTGAGACATTGGCCAAAGTTGCGTTTATAGCGGTCTCGTTGATGACAGTCTCATTGATAGCAGTCTCATTGGATCCTGCGTTCGCCGTGGTATTGTCCGTGGCGTTAGCAGATGTCACCATGATCGCTTCTGCGGAGGAGGCATTGCCCTGATCGCTCTCGTTCAAGGTGAGTGTGGAAACCTCAGCATTGATGGAAGCATCCGCCTGCCCGGAAGCGCTCTTGGCCGATTCGTCCCCTTCTGCGATGCTTGTGGCATTCGATTCCTGAGAAGCTTCCAGGGACTCATCCGACTCGGCCACAGGGAGGATATCTGCCTCTGCAGTGGATACAACATCAGAAGCCTTATCCCCGGCCTCTGTAGAGTTCGATTCCACCACTGGTGTATCTGCCTTGGGAGCATCTATCGCGCTGGAGCTCTCCGTTGTCTCGCTATAGCCGCTGTTATCGAAGAAGTCGTCCTCGGCGATGCTGAAGGCCTGGTCGGCCTCGCCGCTCGAAGGATCGCCGAAGAAATCCTTGGTGGCTTCATCGCTAGGGGTATATGCCAACCCCCCAATCTGCAGAGCTGCTGCCAAAGTCGCCAAAAGCAAGCAGATTCCGCCCACCTTATGATGATGCATGATCTCCTCCACCTCTCATAATCTTAATATATTGCCCATCAATCCGCCTTGTATTCCCTTCTCTCTCGGTGTATGATATAACAATAGCGCCCTACTCGGCTATCCGGCCGATCTTGCGCTGTGATCCTGCAATCAAGAGCTAGGCTCCAGTTTATATCCCTTCGCCCAAGGATTACAAGTACTTTTCGTATGGATAGAATATATCGTATGTACCGTAGTTATAGAACAATGGTCGACGACGATAGAGACCCGATCGAAAGATTTAAGTCGATTACAGGAGATGACATTTGGGGTTTGCTCTTGAGAGTTATTCTGGCGATGTCTATCGTTTTGGCATTGGCCATATCGTTTGCCGCGCCCGTGCAGGGCATATCGGATAGCAAATACGATTGGATGGGTACGCCTGCCCAAGCGACCGATGACCAGCTAGTGCCCGACTACCTAAATCCATTCGCCGCCGGAAGGCCTGAGTGGGATCCATTTGGACCTGGCGGAGAGGGCGTCAGTGCGGACATTCCCTCCTGGGATCCTTATGGTCCCTCCTCCGCGTCGGGCATGATCGTCGAGAAGGCCGATCCGATCGAGGAAGGGCTGACGATAGAAGGCGCCCAACGCCAGCCCAATCAGCTTTACCTGCAGATGGGAAGCAGCCTTGTAACCTCCGGCAGCGTGAACCTTGGCGAAGGCTACACCCTCTGGGCAAGGATAGGACGCTATGGAAGCTTCAACCTATATGACACCGGCACAAACGTCCTCTTCCAGGGCTATCTCGCCCCCAGGTGGTATAGGATCAAAGGGGGCTACGCCGAGATAATGACATCTCATCTCTACACTTTCGTATGCGGCGCCTTGGCCAGCAACAACCTATCCATATCGGTGAACCCCGGCTCTTATCCGCTCATCTACGGCCTGACCGGTCGAGTGGTGGACCCAAACGGCGCAGGGATTCCCGATGTGACCGTTAGAATGAGCGGCAGCGAGGGCGGCCGCTTCACGCAGACCACCAACGCCTTCGGTTACTATGGAATGGATCTGCCATCAGGCACCTACGCCATAACCGCCTCGCGCCCGGGTTATCAGTTCACCACCTCCGCCGCTCGCGTGTGGACAGGGACCATCTCAGCAGCAAGGCTGATCATCGGCTACCCGCTTTATTAACCCTCGGCCCGCGAGAAAAGCCTTCGATAAGCCCTAAGATGGCGGGGAGACGCCAATCAGCTTGTCGGAACGAGCTTTGCGTTCCGAGATCAGACCTATGCCGAGCCCATCGATATAAAAATGGAGAGCCTATAGGTGCTCACTTGGGCGGGACCGTATAGTTCCACTTCCATACCTTGAACCCTGCCCCCAAGATCAGAAGCATGATCCCCAAGACCAGGATGCCCTGGACGATCTCAATGACGGACAATAGATCCATGATACCTCCTATTCCCCTAGCTTCCCTTATCGATGATAAAGATTGTGGTTTTCTTGTCCAGGGGGCCATCGTCCGATGCGCATTAGTCCCTGGAAGAGGCTTCATAATCGTTCATAAGAGTTCATAGGAGAGCGCCTCCGTCACCCTATAAAAGGCCAGGCCGTATCCTTGGGGTGGGAGGGGCCGCTGAAAGATCCTATCGGAATTGCAGCCAGACAATTGTTAAGTATTTTCCAGAATAGCTGAATAATTGGAGGTTGTTATTCTTCATAACTTTTGTGAATCGATCTCAAATAGATATATATTTTCTACCGCAAGGGAGCAGACTATAGAAGAGGCAATAAGATGGCCGAAAACATAAGGACCAAGGACGAACTCTTCGCCGCAGTGGAGAAGAATAACGTGAGGTTCGTGAGGATATGGTTCACGGACATACTAGGAACGCCAAAGAGCTTCGCGATAAACACCTCAGAGCTCGAAGGGGCTTTCGAAGAGGGAATGGGCTTCGACGGATCCTCCATCGAAGGCTTCGCTCGGATCAACGAGAGCGACATGGTCGCCGTCCCCGATCCTACGACCTTCCAGATACTGCCCTGGCGGCAGAAGGAGAACGCTGTCGCGAGGATGTTCTGCGATATCCTCAATCCCGATGGCACCCCCTATGAGGCCGATCCCAGATATGTTCTCAAGAGGAACCTGGAGAGGCTCAAGGATAAGGGATATACGTTCAACGTAGGTCCTGAGCTCGAGTTCTTCTACTTCAAGAACGAGCACACCACGGAGATACTGGACCATGGCGGCTACTTTGACCTTACCACCATGGATGCTGCAAGCGATCTGCGTCGGGACACCATCCTCACCCTGGACTCCATGGGAATAGATGTCGAGTACAGCCATCACGAGGTAGCCCCATCCCAGCACGAGATCGATCTCAGGTATAAGGACGCCCTCAACATGGCCGACACCTGCATGACCTACAAGATCGTTGTGAAGGAAGTGGCGAGTCGCTATGGCTATCATGCTTCGTTCATGCCAAAGCCGATCTTCGGTCAGAATGGATCGGGGATGCACGTTCATCAATCGCTCTTCAAGGGCAAGAGGAACGCCTTCTTCGATCCGGGAGACAAGTACCACTTGTCCGAGGAGGCCAGGAACTACATCGGCGGCCTCTTAAAGCACGCCCCTGAGATAACCGCGGTTACCAACCAGTGGATCAACTCCTACAAGAGGCTTGTTCCCGGCTACGAGGCCCCTGTCTACATCTGCTGGGCTCGAAGGAACCGGTCCACATTGGTGAGGGTTCCCATGTATAAACCAGGCAAAGAGACCGCGACCAGGGTGGAGTACAGAAGCGCCGATCCAGCCGCCAACCCGTACCTGGCCTTCTCGGTAATGCTGGCAGCTGGCCTTGCCGGGATCAACAACCGGTACGACATACCCGATCCCCAGGAGAAAGATGTCTACCACATGACCGATGCCGAGAGGACAAGCGCCGGGATCTCATCCCTTCCAGGAAGCCTGAACGAGGCAATCGATCTCACGGAGAAGAGCAAGCTCGTGAGGGAAGCGCTGGGAGAGCATGTATTTCATGCCTTCCTCGCCAACAAGAGAAAGGAATGGGACGCATACCGAATGAACGTGACCCAATGGGAGCTGGAGAGGTATCTTCCCCTGCTTTAGGGGATAACTCCTACTCCCTTGGCCCTTGCCGGATAGAAGAGGTTTGGAGCTGATAGAAGGATATCTGATTGCCGGGGTTAGAGCCCCGGCACTCCCCTAGCCAAGTCCCAAGAGATCATAAGTTTTGTGAAAATCTCTCAAACACATATAAAGCGACGTCGAGACGTATGGGGATGGCAATCGTCAATGGGGTTCCTAACAGGCAGCACGCTTGCTTGCTTAGCAGATTCATGCTTTGAGGCGATGATGACGGAGAGAAGAGTGAGAAGAGAGATCCACGAGAAGGAGATAAGCTCCTGCTCCATCTTCGGTGCGATGAACCGGGATGGAGAAAGGTTCACCGGCGAGGGTGTTACCAGAGCCATAGCCAATATGCACGTTCGCGGCAACGGACTGGGCGGAGGATTCGCTGCGTATGGGATTTACCCTCAATACCAGGAGTATTACGCCCTGCATATGATGTTCACCGGAGGTAACAGGCAGGTCAAGAGAGAGGCCAAGGACGAGTTCGAGGCCTTCCTATGCGCCAACTTCGACCTGGTCTACGATGAGGAGATCCCCCATGACGATGAAGTAAGGGTGATGGACCCTCCATTGTTATGGAGATATTTCGTTGCCCCCAACAAGAAGGGGGACGAGGCCAGGCTTTCCGACGACGATTACGTCGTTGCCAAGTCCATGTGGGTGAACACCCAGATCGAGAACGCTTGCGTCTTCTCCTCCGGCAAGAACATGGGCATCTTCAAGGGCGTGGGCTTTCCCGAGGAGATATCGGAGTATTTCATGTTGGACCGGCTCTATCGGGGCCACATCTGGACCGCGCATGGTCGTTTTCCTACAAATAGCCAGGCCTGGTGGGGTGGAGCCCATCCCTTCGGCCTCCTCGACTGGACCGTGGTCCATAACGGGGAGATCTCCTCGTATGGAACTAACCGCCGCTATCTGGAGATGTACGGCTACAAATGCACGCTATTCACCGATACGGAGGTTATCACCTACGCCGTTGACCTGCTGATGAGAAGGCAGAGGCTGCCAATAGAGCTAGTATCCAAGGTGCTCTCCCCGCCGGTATGGAAATCCATCGACCGGATGGACGAAAAGGCTCGAAAGCTCTTGACTGCGCTTAGAATGGTATATGCCCCGCTCCTCTTAAACGGTCCATTCACGATAATCATAGCCAATCAGAGGGAGATGATAGGCCTCACCGACAGGATAAGGCTGCGGCCACTGACCGCGGCCACAAAGGGGGAGATGCTCTATCTCTCCTCAGAGGAGGCCTCCATCCGATTGATATCGCCGGACCTCGACCGGGTCTGGACCCCCAATGGCGGAGAGCCGGTTGTCGGCGAGCTCTCGGAGAGGGGATGCCAATGAGGTCCTACCTATTTCCTGAATTCCAGATATTCCGCGATGAGTCGGCCTGCAACCAATGTCGCGGCTGCGAACGGCAGTGCGCCTTTGGAACCCACATCTACGATCCGGTTGCAGATCGGATGGTAACCAACGAGAAGTTGTGCTCCGGCTGCCAGAGGTGCGCTATATTCTGCCCCAAAAATGCCCTTGTGGTCCGCCCCACCCCCCCCTACTATCGGCCCAACGAGGCCTGGACTAGGGAGAAGATAGACGACCTCAAGAAGCAGGCGGAGACCGGAGGCGTCCTCCTATCAGGTTGCGGCAGCGACAAGCCACTTCGCATCTACTGGGACAACATCGTCCTGAACGCATCCCAGGTCACAAACCCGTCCATTGATCCACTTCGAGAGCCTATGGAGCTCCGGACGTTCCTTGGCAGAAAGCCGGACCTGCTCGAGATAGACGATTGCGGCGAGATTAGCACTGAGCTTGGCCCGAACATCACCATAGAAGCGCCCATTCTCTTCTCCGCCATGTCCTATGGGGCCATAAGCTACCAGGCCTTCAACTCCCTGGCGATGGCCGCCCGCGAGTTCGGCACCCTCTTCAACACGGGAGAGGGGGGCCTGCCTCGAGACATGCGAGCGGAGTTTGGACGCTATGCTACGGTGCAGGTGGCATCGGGCCGCTTCGGCATCGATGCAGAGTACCTGAACTGTGCGAGAGCGATCGAGATAAAAGTTGGACAAGGAGCCAAGCCGGGGATAGGCGGCCATCTCCCAGCGGAGAAGGTCTCTTCAAAGGTTGCTGCAACGAGGATGATCCCCGAGGGGACGGACGCCATCTCACCAGCCCCCCATCACGACATCTACTCCATAGAGGACCTCTCCATGCTCATCTACGCCCTCAAAGAAGCCACGAACTACGAGTTGCCCATATCGGTCAAGGTGGCAGCGGTGCACAACATCGCAGCCATTGCCTCGGGAATAGTCCGAGCGGGTGCGGACATAGTGGCCATTGACGGGATGAGGGGAGGCACAGGGGCCGCACCCAAGGCGATCCGGGACAACGTTGGCATCCCCATCGAACTTGCCCTCTCCGCAGTGGACAGAAGGCTAAGGGAGGAAGGGGTGAGGAGTCGCTGTACGATCATAGCCGGCGGTGGCATCCGATGCAGCTCCGACGTGATCAAGGCCATCGCCCTCGGGGCAGATGCCGTCTACATAGGAACTGCAGCCCTGATAGCCATGGGATGCACGCTCTGCCAGAAGTGCTACACAGGCAAGTGCAACTGGGGAATATGCACCCAAGATCCCCGCCTGGCAGGGAGGTTAGACACCAGAATCGCCTCTCAGCGTCTGGTCAATCTGCTCACAGCTTGGTCTCATGAGATCAAGGAGATGTTGGGCGGCATGGGCATCAACGCCATTGAGAGCCTTCGAGGAAACCGAGATCACCTTCGAGGCGTGGGGCTCTACGAGTGGGAGCTCGATGTCCTCGGGGTGAAAGGAGCAGGCGAATAAGAACAGGAGGTCTGTAATCATGGAAGCACAGTTGATAGATTGCGGGACGGCCGGACCGGCCCTCAATGCGGTAAAGAGCTGGAGGGTAGGCGAGGTGGAGATAGATGCAACCGGCATGCCCAGCAAGGAGCTCAACAACCTGCTCCGCAACTGCATGCTGAATGGGACGCGCCACTTCCTGCTGAAGAATATATGTGGCCAGAGGTACATCGGAACCAGGCTCTTTGGCCTAATGATACCGCTGGATATCGAGATCGTGGGCACTCCAGGCAATGACCTGGGGGCCTTCCTAAGCGGCCATCGCATAATGGTCCATGGCAACGTCCAAGACGGCGTGGGAAACACCATGGACGATGGCGAGATAACCGTGCAAGGCAGGGCCGGGGACGTGCTCGGAATGTCCATGCGGGGAGGCAAGATCTTCGTCAAGGAAGACGTGGGATACAGGACGGCCCTCCACATGAAGGAATACATGGACAAGAAGCCGGTGTTGGTGATCGGAGGCACTTCCCAAGACTTCCTGGGCGAGTACATGGCAGGAGGTATAGTGATACTGCTAGGCCTTGGAGGCAAGCCGCACCTCGCGAACTACATAGGGACTGGGATGCACGGCGGCGTCATCTACCTCAGGGGCGATCTTATGCCCAGCCAGTTGGGCCAGGAGGTGGAGATCTCGCCCCTCGACGAGGAGGATCGAGCCATACTGGACCGATACGTGGGAGAGTTCCTGGACCGGTTCCCGGAGATTGGGATGTGCAAGGAGGAGATCTCAGAGGGGAATATGATCAAGATATCCCCGATCTCCAAGAGGCCTTATGGAAAGATCTATGCCTACTAGGACTATTGTCCGGCCGACTCGATCGAGGATATTGCAGATCATGAGGGACTGATTGGAACAGGATAAATATGCCCAGATCGACCGTATCCACCGTCTGTCCTTACTGTGCCGTAGGATGTGAACTGCAGATCACGACTGAGAGGGGCCTCGCCATGGGAATCGAGTACAATCCCCAACATCCGGTGAGCCAAGGCGCCCTCTGTCCCAAAGGCAACGCCTCCCTTGAGGTGATCAACAATAAAGATCGTCTCACTTGCCCCATGAAGAAGGTGGGCGATATATGGGCTCGCATCAGCTGGGAGGAGGCTCTCGACGTAGTCGCCCGGCAGTTAGCCAAGGCCTTGAAGGGGGGGGGACCTCCATCCCTGGGGTTCCTAGCATCGTCGAAGTGCACGAATGAGGAGAACTACCTCATCCAAAAGCTGGCCCGTTCCCTGGGATCGAAGAACGTCGACAATTGTGCACGCCTCTGCCATGCGCCGTCCGTTGTGGGGCTGAATCGCTCCCTGGGCGCCGCTGGGATGACCAATCCAATCCCTGATCTAGCCAACTCCAGATGTATCTTCATAATAGGCTCAAACCTCGCCGAGAACCACCCCGTGATCACACAATGGATCCATCGGGCAAAGGATGCGGGGGCGGTCGTGATCGTAGCCGATCCCCGCTACACACCGACCGCCTGGCTCGCGGATATATTCCTCCAGATCCGGCCAGGGACTGACGTTGCCCTTCTAAACGCCATGGCCAGGCTGATCATCGACGAGGGCTGGATGGATGAGAAGTTCATAGCCACTCGTACAAGAGGCTGCCCGGATCTTGTGGAGGCGCTGAAGGGCTGCACCACGGAGTGGGCGGAGGAGATCTGCGGCATTCCAGCTCAACTGATCTTCCAGGCAGCAGAGGCCTATGCCCTATCCCCGGCCTCATCGATCGTCTACTCCATGGGGATAACTCAGCATACAACGGGGACGGATAACGTCCAAGCTTTGGCCAACCTGGCCCTAATCTGCGGCCAGATAGGGAGGGAAGGGACTGGCGTGCTTCCTCTCCGTGGCCAGAACAACGTTCAGGGGGCATGCGATATGGGCGCGCTTGCCGAGTTCTATCCAGGGTACCGCCCAGCCGACGATCCGGCAACCGTGGGGGCCTTCTCCATGGCCTGGGATGCGCAATCCCTTCCCCTTGGCCGAGGCCTGACCGCCCCCGAGATGATCGATGGAGCAAAAGACGGAAGGATCAAAGCGATGTATATCGTGGGGGAGGACCCGGTGAACTCGGAGTCCAACAGCCACCATGTCAAGGAGGTGCTCTCCTCGCTCGATTTCCTGGTCGTCCAGGATATCTTCATGACGTCTACTGCCCAGCTGGCCGATCTAGTCCTCCCCGCTGCTTGCTGGGCGGAGAAGGAGGGGACTTTCACCTCCACCGAGAGACGGATCCAATGGACCAATCGGGCGGTTCGCCCTCCAGGCGAGGCCCGTTCGGATCTCTGGATAGTCTGTCAGGTGGCAAATCGCATGGGATTGAACTTCGATTACGCCGGGGCCGAGGAGGTCCTCTCCGAGATCAACAGAACCGTTCCCGCCTATGGGGGGGTCACTAGATCCCGGCTCAATGCTACGAGCATAATCTGGCCCTGCCCGAGCCAAGATCACCCAGGAACTCCCATCCTTTATACCGAGGCCTTCAAGACGAAGGACGGAAGGGGCCGGATCCTGCCCGTATCCTTCCGGCCTCCGGCCGAAGGGCCTTCCGGCGAGTTCCCTTTCACGCTTACGACCGGAAGGATCGCCGTCCATCATAACGCCGGATCGATGACCAGGAGAAGCCCCTCCCTCGCGGAGCGAGAGCCGGAGGCCTTCGCCGAGATCAACCCCAAGGATGCCCTAAGGCTTGGCATCATAAAAGGCGATATGGTCGTCGTATCCACCGCCAGGGGAACGACGGAAGCCTTGGCCCGGATCACAGAGAGGGTTCCCTCTAGCGTTATTTTCATGCCGTTTCACTTTCCGGGAGCGAACATCCTCACTAGCGGTGCAAGGGACGAGGTTGCCGGGATCCCTGAGTTCAAGGTGGCCGCCTGCAATCTCGCCCGGAGGGATTAGATGCCGGTATACGTCGATGTATTGAGGTGCATAGGGTGCAAGGCCTGCGAGGTCGCTTGCAAGAGGGAACACAACGGAGAGCCTCATATCGCAGTTCTTTTCGCCGATGGGCGCGCAGCCGTGCCGCTTCTCTGCCACCATTGCAAGGATGCCACATGTGCCAAGGCCTGCTACTCGGGGGCCCTTACGACCGACGGGGATCGAGTATCCTTCGATGCTGCCAAATGCACGGGCTGTGGCATCTGCACACTTGCCTGCCCCTTTGGCGTGATCTGGTCCGATAAGCTTGCCCATAAGTGCGACCTCTGCTATCCATCCGAGCTTCCAACCTGTGTTGCCACCTGTCCTGCACAAGCCCTATCCGTTGACTATGATGTCGTTCACCGCAGGGCAAGGTACAAGGCGGCCCAAGCCTCGATCATTGAGAGGAGGAAGACGAGATGATATCCATGGATTCCAGCAGGTGTCTGGGTTGTTCGGCTTGCTCCAACGTCTGTCCCTCGGGAAAGATTACCCTCGAGGACGGAGAGCAAAGGGTGATACATTTCTCTCGATGCGAGGAGTTCTGTGACCTGTGCGTCGAGTTCTGTCCTGGAAAGGCCCTATCCATCAGCCCGGAGGGGGAGGATTTTCAGATATCCTTCGAGCTGATCCCCTGCCAAGTCTGCCATACGCCATTCGCAACCAGGCCGATGCTGAAGCGAATCGTCGAGGTCGTCCCCGAAGAGATGCAGAGGGACTCAGAAGGGGTCTCCTGGGTGGAGATATGCCCCCGATGCCGGCGGGAGATGGAGCGAGAGCGAGCCGCTCTGCCTGCAGTGCGCAGTCGCATGTGAGACCCCTTTTTAAAAGCAGGGCATGCCAATCCTGGCAGAATGCAGGACGAACGCTCTCCGGACCTGCCCCCCCATTTCCTCAATAGCCCAGACCATCTATCGAAGATCCTCTTGCAGCCCGGACAGATGACCCACCCGGGAGGAGAAGCGCTCTATGGAGAGGATGAGGAGACCGGCAGGATATAAATAGACTTGGAGCCAGACTGACTCTGAGACATGATCACGGGCCGGTCATCATAGCCGGGCCTTTGGGGAGTTGATATAATGGGTTTGTTGGATAGAATGGGCACGGTTGTCAAAGCCAAGATGAACAAGATCATAAATAAGGTGGAGGACCCCAGGGAGACCCTGGACTATTCCTATGAGAAGCAGCTGGAACTTTTGCAGAACGTGAGAAGGGGTCTTGCCGAGGTTACGACCTCCAAGAAGAGGCTCGAGCTTCAGAAGGCCAAGCTGATGCAGAGCATGGACAAGCTGGGAGCTCAAGCAGGCGACGCCGTGAAGGCTGGCCGGGACGACCTGGCTCGCGTTGCCTTGGAGAGGAAGGTCGCCCTTGGAGCCCAAGTTGAGTCGCTTGAGCTGCAGATCCAGGATCTCCAAAAGGAGCAGGATAAGCTCGCGGCCACCGAGCAGAGGCTCACAACCAAGATAGAGGTCTTCCGCACCAAGAAGGAGACCATCAAGGCCCAGTACTCGGCAGCCGAGGCCCAGGTCAAGGTGACGGAGTCGGTGACGGGGATCAGCGAGGAGATGGCCGACGTTGGGATGGCGGTCCAGAGGGCTGAGGAGAAGACGGAGGGCATGAAGGCGCGCTCTGCTGCGCTTGACGAGCTGCTCGAGCAGGGAAGCCTTGAGGACGTTACAGGAAGCGGCGACGACATCGATAGAGAGCTCAACCGGATGAAGGCCTCGTCTGGCGTCGAAGACGAGCTTGTCCGGCTGAAGAGGGAGGCCGGGAGATGATCATCAGGATCATGGGAGAGGGGCAGTACCGCGTGCCCGACTCCCTCATTGACGAGCTCAATCGAATCGACAACCGCATAGTCGAGCACGTATCCGCCGGGGCTGAGCGGGAGTTTCGCCAGGACCTCGACCGGCTCATCGAGACCATCAAGCAGAAGGGAACGGCGCTTCCCGCAGAGGAGATAGTCGAGTCCCAGGTGATAGTGCCACCGTCCGACATGAGCCTCGAAGAGGCGAAGAAGGTCTTCAACGGGCCGGGGCTGATAGAGGATTAGGCCGCCGTCGGGCCGGATGAGATGACGGAGATCGATGGAAGACCCTGAGGAGTTCGATCTCATAATAGTGGGCGGAGGTCCCGCAGGGCTCTTCTGTGCGATCAACTCCTCGATCGAGGGCAAGAGGATCCTCCTCCTCGATAAGATGGGGTCACCTGGAAGAAAGCTCCTGATTTCGGGCTCGGGCCGTTGCAACATAAGCCACGATGGAGAGATCCGGGCCTTTCTCGATCGCTATGGCGATGCCGGAAGGTTCCTCCGCCCAGCACTGCTGGGCTTCACCAATTGTGACCTCATCTCCACATTCGAGGGCCTCGGCCTCTCCATGATCCGGACGGATGAAGGGAAGGTCTTTCCCGGGACGCTGAGGTCGAGGGACGTGCTCGACCTCCTCCTCGGCCTCTGCAGGGCTAAAGGGATTATTCTCAGGTGCGACCAGGAGGTGAGGTCGATTGCCCGGTCAGGGAATGGTTTTCAGGTTCTCACCCAGGACCGCCTCTATTCATCGGCCCTTCTGGTCATCTCAACGGGCGGCAGATCGTATCCTGCGACAGGCTCGACCGGCGACGGATTCAGGCTCTCGAAGGTTCTCGGCCATAGCATTGTCGATACCGGTCCCGCTTTGGCCCCGGTCTACATAAGGGATCATCCCTTCTCGGATCTGGCCGGGATATCCTTTCAGGATATCTCGATTGCGCTATTCAGGGAAAAGAAGAAGATGGAGCGATCGGGCGACGTTCTCTTCACCCATGGGGGCCTCTCTGGCCCAGGGATCCTCGACCTCTCGAGGCATATAAGGCCCGGAGATACGCTGAAGCTTTCCTTCCTTCCTGCCCTGGGACGAGGGAGCCTGGAGAACTTGCTCATGGAGAGGGCGCAAGTCGACGGGGACCGCGCCGCAAGGATCCTCCTCGCAGACCTCTCCTTGCCCTCGAGATTCATCTCAAGGATTCTCGATATCTCGGGAATCCCTAACGACCTCAAATCCGCCCAGCTGACGAAAGAGATGCGCCGCGCCCTCGTCGAGAACCTGACCGGGCTCCCCCTGGTGGTTGAGAGGCTTGGAGGATATGACGAGGCAATGGTCACAAGGGGCGGAGTGGATCGAAGGGAGGTCAACCCAAAGACCATGGAGTCCCGGATCGTTGAAGGGCTGTACCTGGCAGGCGAGGTCCTCGACGTGGACGGGGACTCCGGCGGCTACAATCTCCAGGCCGCATTCTCAACCTCGATGCTCGCCGCAAGGAGCATCAAAGCGAGGTGGACTGCCCCTCGCGGCTAATCGCGATGGGAGCAGATGGCAAATGGCCATTATAGCGGCTAACCTGGATGGAGGTTAACCATGACGGCGGGCCGACTATGATAGCAACTAACCCAGGATGCAAACTGAATATGATGGCGTGGCAATGGCATAGCCCAGCATCAGTGCGATTCTATATCGGCATCCCCCAGAGGGGGTACCACCGCTCCAGATCCTTCTGTATGGGAAGCTCCTTCTCCATCAATGAGCGGAGCCGGAACTCCAGGGCGTTGTCCCTCTGGCTCTCGCCGGAGGGAACGAAGGGATAGTAGCTACCCTGTTTGAAGTTGTAGATCCAATAGACCGGACGAGGCTCCTTGAAGAGGTAGACTGCGCAGAGCAGCCACTCTCCAAAGCCGTGGTCGGCCAAAGTCTGGCTGACCATGTGGATTCCTGTCACTAGGTCCTCGAAGTCCCGATCCTCTAGAACCACCCAGAGGAAGCCGTACCGATCCGACTCGACCGCGTGCTTTGTGCCCGTCTCCCGGCCGCTCAAGGAGAGGAGTTCCTCTATCTCCGTTCGCGCAGCCTGGAGCCGAGAGGAGTCCATCGCCTTGAAGCAGATGGCAGCCTTGCCACCGGGGACGATTCCCAACGACTCGAGGGAGATTGCCGCAGTCGAGATGGCAAATAGCTTCTCCGAGCGTGCCTTTGGGAGCACGGTCTTTCCGAGAAGGGAGTCGAGAAATCCCATCTAGCGCTCCATCTCCTGCTCGATCCTCTCCAGAGCTGCTATTCTCTTCTCAACGCTAGGATGCGTCGAGAAGAGGTTCATCAAGGACGAGCGAGAGATCGCGGGAATGATGAAGAAGGCGCTCATCCCTTCTACCTTTCGCAGGTCCTCCTTTGGGATTCGCTCCATCGAGCCGCTGATCTTTAGGAGGGCTGAGGCAAGGAGGGAGGGCTGGCCGGTTATGAGCGCAGAGCCCCTGTCTGCGGCAAACTCCCTGTATCTGGAAAGCGCCTGGATCAATAGGTAGCTCACTATGTAGACTGCCAGGGATACGACCCAGATCGCTATGAAGGCTCCTCCGGAGTCCTCCCTTCGCCGACCCCCGCCGAAGAAAATCATGTTCCTGACTAGGAAGAAGGCCACCGTAGAGAGGAAGCTCGCAATGGTTATCACCATCACGTCCCTGTTCTTGACGTGGCTGAGCTCATGGGCTATCACCGCCTCGAGCTCGCCCTGGTTAAGCCTCTGCCGAAGGCCGGTCGTCACAGCGACGACCGCATGACTGGGATTCCTCCCGGTTGCGAATGCGTTTGGTATGCTCGTGTTCACCACGGCCACGCGAGGCTTTGGAATGTCGGCCACGGCGCACAGACGGGTGATGATGCCATGGAGCTCGGGCTCCTCGCTCTCGGAGACGATTTTAGCGCCCGTGCTCCAGAGCACCATCTTGTCCGAGTAGAAGTACTGGGCGAATATGAATATCCCCGCGATGAGGATCATGAAGGACTGACTGGTGCCCATATATGCCAGAAAGGCCAGAAAGGCCAGGTAGACTGCTGCCAGGAGAACCATGGTCAGCAGCATTCTAGACTGCAACCCCCTATCCTGTTGCCATTTTCTCATGGATTGATGCCACCTTGGACCCTTTGATACATTGGATGCACGTATGAATTATGATATGCCTACCATTTAAAGCCATCACCCTGGCTCAAAAGTAGTCTACCTGCATTGTGGTAGACTGCCCACACTCATAGCACCAGCTAAATATGCGATAGCCATAGATATGATTGGACGAAGGCGACAATCGAAGCGAGCATATGGTAGGTGCATTAGATATGGTTCAAGCCAAGGCGGGCGATGTTGTGGAGGTTCATTATGCGGGAACGCTTGAGAACGATGTGCCCTTCGAGAGCTCACGAGGAGGGGAACCATTGCAGTTCTGCCTCGGTGAAGGAAGGATGATAGAGGGATTCGAAGAGGCCGTCATCGGCATGAGCCCCGGGAAGAAGAAGACCGTCGTCATACCCCCCGAGAAGGCCTTTGGCCTCTATCGCGAGGATCTGGTGATCTCCGTCAACCTCGCCGATCTACCCCCAGACCTGGTGTTGGCGGAGGGGATGGACCTGGAGATCCACGAGGACGACGGGAGAGGGGTCCAGGTCCAGGTCACCGAGATCGAGGAAGAGATCGCCACACTGGATGCCAACCACCCTCTAGCACAGCAGACGGTGACGTTCGAGATAGAGCTCTTGACTATATCGAAGGGCGCGGAAGGCGGATTATCGCACGCAGGAGGGTCGGAATGATCGGAAGAGCTACGCAGGTTGTGGACTGCCGGGAGAGCATGGGCCTTGCAAAGGGAGGAGGCCTTGCCCAGCGGGGAACGCTATCAGAGGCTGCGAGGCCGGATGTGATTGCGATCGCCATGTCCCCGGGAAGGAGGCATATCACAAAGCCCGTCTGCGAGATCACATATGGCCTGAGAAGGGAGGGCATCCAGACGAGCGTCCTTGTCCTGAACTCGGGGGCGGGCGTTCCGGAGAGCTTCCCGCAGGCGGCCGGCCGCGGATACGGCCCCACCTTTGGGCTCACCGAGAAGGAGGTGGCGCAGATTGCAAGGCACAAGATCGCCGTCATCCACCTGGGGAACGTGAAGTCCCACGTCATCTTCAAGACGAGGGAGGTACTGGCGCTCGTGGACATCCCGGCGGTAGTGGTCGCTCAGTGTCCCGTTGACTTCGAGGACTTCGCAAGGGAGGGCGTAAAGACCAGGCTCGTCAAGCCCACAAGGCCGAACACGGTTACAAAGGGAGAGGTTGTGGATATAGTAACAGGCGTTACACGCGGGGCCACATGCAACCGCTCCAAGCTGAACACGATCGCAAAGGTGCTGAACAGGCATCTCGCGGATATGAGTCGGGCCGAGGAGATGGCCTCTAAAAGCGCCTGAGCGCGTAGGGCTGGATGCGGTAGATAAGGCCTGCGACGAAATCGATGAACACTTGGTAAAGCGATGATCACTCGGAGGACCACAACATGAAGCACATCATTCTCCTGGGCGACGGGATGGCGGACCATCCTCTGGAGGAGCTGGGCAAAAGAACGCCCCTCCAGGCAGCCTCCACGCCTTACATGGACCAGATGGCGAGGATGGGGCGCCTGGGCCTTGCAGTCACGGTCCCACCCGGAATGTCCCCGGGAAGCGACGTTGCCAACCTCTCCGTCATGGGCTACGATCCCTCCCGCTTCTACAGCGGGAGGGCCCCCCTGGAGGCCGCGGCCATGGGCGTGGAGCTGGGGAAGGAAGATATCGCCTTTAGATGCAACCTGGTGACCGTACGCGACTGCGTGATGGAGGACTACAGCGCAGGTCATATCTCAAGCGAGGAAGGCGCAGAGCTTATCGTTGCCCTGCGGCCCCTGATACCGGCGGGGCGAATCCACGCGGGCGTAAGCTACAGAAACCTCCTCGTCTTGAACGAGGGCGCCGATGCCAAGTGCACGCCGCCGCACGACATCACGGGAAGGCAGATCCAGGATTACCTGCCGCGCGGAAGGGGCGCGGCTAAGCTTCGGGAGATCATGGAGGAGGCAAGGCCAATTCTCGAAAGCCACAAGGTCAACCTGCGGCGGATTGCCAGAGGCAAGAGGCCAGCCAACATGATCTGGCTCTGGGGCCAGGGCAAAGCCCCCTCGATTCCAAGCTTCGAGAAGCTTCACAACATCACAGGAGCTGTGATCTCGGCAGTCGACCTCATCAAGGGAATAGGCAGATACGCAGGCCTCGAAGTGGTGAATGTGGCCGGGGCAACAGGGACGATAGATACCGACTACGAGGGAAAGGTCGAGGCTGCTCTGGATGCCCTTGGCAGGCACGACTTCGTCTTCCTGCACGTCGAGGCGCCGGACGAGGCAGCCCACGAGGGAAACCTCCTCCTCAAGGTGAAGGCAATAGAGGAGTTCGATCATCGAATAGTGGGCCCTGTTCTGGAAGGCCTCCGAAAGGCAGGCCAGCCCTATCGTGCCTGCGTCCTTCCGGACCATCCAACCCCCATCGAGACCAAGACGCACAGCTCCGAGCCGGTCCCATTCGCCATGATGGGCGAGGGAATTGAACCAGACGGCATATCTCGATTCGACGAAGCGTCGGCCCGCGAAGGAGGCTTCGGCGTGGTGAATGGGCCAGATGTTATGGAATTGCTCCTGAATGGGCCGCCTGGATCTCCGCCTCGCATCTCCAAGTCGGAGGAGGAATGAGAGGGGCAATGATCCGATCGGCCGACGAATCCCTCCGGAGTGCCGGATCCTAATCCGATTGCCCCCTCCCGCCGGAGATATGCCGGCTGCATCCGGGATCTCCAGGATTCCCGTGCATGCTTGTCGATTGAGGACAGCGGGTATGGGCGGGTGAAAGAAATCGCACGAATCGATAGCCGGCAGTCAATCACCCTTGTAAGGTCGATAGCTAGCGTTTTTCAGTAACTCCCGTACACGACCGACCTCTGATTGCCCGGAAGATAGTTAAGCCTGCCAGAATATCTCGGATCCGATCTGGATGGGGGCAGGATGAGAGGAAAGAGGATCGAGAAGGCCTATCCCTTTGAGAGGTGGCTGTATCTCATTTTGGTGCTGATATTCGCTGCGTCAATCGTCTCGGCCAACTCCTGGCAGGCCTCCGTCGAAGGCTGGAGCATACATCGCCGGGGGATGAAGTTGAACATGAGCCTGGATGAGAACTCTTATGGGACCGTGTCCAAGATAGAAATAAGCCCTGGCGGGCGAACCTCGGGGGGGTATCACTCCCGTTACATCGATATCGGCTTTCAAGGGATCGGCCTTCAGGAGAGGGATTATGCGAGGGAGGGGCAGATCTCCGCCTCGGAGAGCACGTTTATCAGATCGGATGATAACGAATCGGTCGATTATAACGCGACCAAGGCGGCGAACGATCCCTTCACCTACTTTCATTACTTCGAGAAGTGGCCGATGATCCTTGAATCCGAGCGCGCCCTTGAATACGAGGGCTGGGGGATGAACGATAGGGAGGTTGCCGACAACAACCTGGACCGCGTCAAGTCGACCTTGAACTACAACCCCGTTCTATCTCGAACCCGCTTCCTCAGCTCCAGCCTGGATCGCTTCAACGTCACTGTGACGACGGACCTGGATAACGTGATCGCTGTGAACTACCAACCAACCAAGAGGTTCGCCTACGAGAGCCAGACCCTCTCAACCGGCCTGGGCCAACTGGACTATCGCCAGAGCGCTGCCAACTCCTCTCTTATGCACGAGGGGATGCAGAGCTTCCTTGGACGATTCGAGACTAGTCTCAGCATGGGGACGGTGAACATCGCGGAGACGAAGGAGGAGGAAGAGGACTGGATCGAGTGCTGCGGCTGGATATCGGAGATCGCATCGGATGATGGTGATAGATGGGAGGAATACCTAGCAGATATCCTCCCAAGGGGCCTGCCTCTTCAAGCATAGATCAACAGCCCTCATTTTCCCGCCGTAAGCCGGAGAATTCGTTGGGGGGCCGGCCTTTTCTGCCTTGCGCCAATCTGCAGCAGTAGCGATGTACGGCAACGATAGGACAATGCGGCAGATAAAAAAAAACACATGCCATGAGGTTGCTTTATCCAGCACTATGTTCGTAGTTGCTCAATTATTTGAAGGCTGCTAATCTTCCACTTGGAATTATTGTCAACTTCAGCACACCAAAACTTGGATAAAAGCGGTTTATAAACTCCGGTCAGAGGGGCTGCAAATGCGCGCGAATAAAAGGAGATATTAGCGTTCATTCGCGTTCATTCGCGGATAACACGTTCATGATCCCGCCAGACTCATGCACAAATGATGAAAAACGATATCTGGCGGTGACGTAAATAGGGAGATAGCACTTGTAATTATCGTGAGGATACTTGAGATACTGATCAAAAGAGATCACTATCAGGAGGCATTGCGGTTCCGCTGAAGATTAGCCAAAAGGGCAATTTACCTCAACATATTGAGCATGTTCTCGGCAACGATCAGACGATAAGGCGTAATAGTGGCGGACAAGATACGGAAAAGAGAGATGCATCGGCTACGATCTTTCAGCAACGATCGGCAAACCCGGCAGATAGGGCAGGAAAAGCGATACGCCTACACAACGCGGGCAGATCCGATGGAGAAAAAGAAGGGAGGAGTCTCTCCTCCCAAAGCCTTCATGTGTATATCAATCCATGCATCTCATCGGCGACAGTTGGATTCGTCCAGGCTCGATCATAGAACCGCATGCTCTTGAACCAGGCCGTGTAGCCTCCATATGCCTGGTCACACTGCGTAGCCCATGGGTTCAATGCCTCGCCGTGGACGTTGATGTACTCGCCAGTCGCGCTTCCCCTCTGATATGCAGAGGTGCTAGTTAGATCAGCCTTCGCGTTTCCAAGGAGGCTGAGCTCACCATTATCGATCTCCACACCGACTGTGGACTCCTGCCAATTCTCCAGATCGTCCATAGTATGGGCATAATGCTGGACGTAGATCCCATCGCCGGAGGCCAGAAGCCCCTTTGTGACGACCGATGCAACCCTTGACCCGGTGATGTCCTGGGCCAATCCGAAATACCAGAGAGTGGATGGCGTGAGTGTGGCAGTCTCGATCTCTGTTCCATCGCTGTAGCAACCATATCCGACCTCTACGTCGACACCGGCCGAAGGCCCGCCGTATTCATAGAGCTCGCCTGCGCCGGCATCCAGCGTCAGATAATCCCCGTATGCCGTATGATCGTCCACCTGCACCTTGGCTAGGCCATCCCTTGCCACAGCAGATCCAGCATGGTGCATGTTAGCAGAGCCCTCCTCAGATTGGCTGAGGTCGCTCTCCCATGCGTTGTTGCCGAGGCCCTCCATCTGGAGCGCCGCGACTTCCTCCAGAGGACTGCTATGGGCTTCTGTTGAGTGGTAGATCTCCCCTGCATCGACGTACAAGTCCTCGACCACCCTCGCCTCGACGCTGCTTGCCCTCGCCTGAGTGCTTGCAGAGATGGATGCGCAGCCATAGGCGTTCACGCTCGATGATGCTTCAAGATTCGAGGATCCCACAGTTGCCAGATATGGGTACGACCACGATAAGGCAGAGAGGGAGTGGTAGAGGTCTCCAGTGCTGCAACCGATTATGTATGGCGTGTTGATGAAGACCTGATCGCCGCTTGCGCTGTAGTAGCTAAGTGCAAAGCCGGCATAGTAGAAGCTGCAGCCGCCAAGGCCGCTCAAGCCGAGATCTTGATAGGCATCGAGCCCAGGAGGCCATGCACTTGCAGATACGTGGTGGTTGATGCTGCCCGAGCCCGTCACATATCCATTCGTCTCCATGTTCTTGAGATAGGCGCCTCCTTGAAGCGCGCTTGCCGTGCCGGAGTAGTGATACTCGGCCAATGGAATGCCGTTCAACGGCTCTATGATCCCATCGCCATCGGATTGATACTGCGCTTCTCCCGAGTTCAGGTCGGTGCTCGTATAGACCGCGTGGCCACTTCCATCGTTTGCGCCCATATAATGATTTATGCTCCCGGGAGTGTCGAGCCTAGCATCGAGGACTGCTGCAAGGCTGATCGCGGGATTTCCTCCAGACGGCTCGATCCCGCCTTTGCCATTCCGGGCCATCGCCGTACCTGTGTGGTCGAGCGATCCGCCTCCATTTAGATCGCTGGAATCCCATGCGTAGAGGTCGTATCCCCCCTGCAGGGCCGTTGTGCATCCGGAGAAAAGGCTCGTTCCCGTCTCCATTGTGTTGCCGATATACCCATATGGCGTGTAGGCAGATAGGCAGCCCTGGACCGTCGCTCCCGTCTTCCATGCCTTGCCGTAGCCGGAGAAGGAGAGATCGCCAAAGCTATTGTAGGCTTCCACGGTCGTCTCCTCGCGAGCCCAGTCGCCCTCGGGATTCTCGGCCATGATGGTATGGAAGATCGAGCCTAAGTCGGTATGAGCGAAGAGCTCGTTCACCTTGGCCAAGGCAATGGTATCGGGGCCGCTCTTCCACGATGTGGCCTCCCCGTTGTAGTCCAGCGTCCCTAAGGAGAGAGCTGTCCAGTCGTAGGCAAACGTGCCAACCGCCGATAACTCGGCCAGGTCGACCGCATAAGCGGGAACCTCCTCGGTCATGCCCCCAGCATCGATGCTATGGTCGATCGAGCCATTCGGAGCTTCCGCCAAGAGGTCGACCTTGACGCTGGTCCTTGTATTGCTCGCCTGGGCGGATCCCGTATACTCGATGCTGCCAGGTTCCACGGTCGTTTCCGCCTCGGCCTTCAAGTTGGCATCCGCGTTCTCTCCCCACAGGTTCTGCTCGATGCTTCCCTCAGCCGAGATCGCAACATTGACCGAGGTCCCCGTCGGATTCTCCAGGGCATCGCCCGAGAGCTCGAGATGGCCATCGACATGAGTTAGGGATTGAGAGGTCCGCCCAGGAACTCCCAGAAGCTCCCAAGGAACGTCGCCTGCCAGGAGATGGTGATAGGTGGAGCCGTCAGCAACGAGACGGGCTATGCTCGTTTGCGCCCTCGGCGTCTCATCGGCCCAGCATTTGCCCTCGAAGCTCAGCTGACCGTCGATCACGCTTGTCCAGGAGCCGGAGGAGTCGGCAATGGAGTTGCTCGATCCCTGCTCCATATTTAGCGTGCCGTCAGATACATCCACCAGGACGCTTTCGATGGAGGCTCTTGCGAAGTCGTTATCGGCGTAGGTCGATGCTTGTAATTCGGTCATTATCGCAGGAAGGCCTGCATCCCTTGCCGTTAGGGAGTGATAGGCGTGGTCGGATACATCGTTCCTTGCCCCGGCGACTATGAGCACCATCGAGCCCTCCGCGCTATCCGCGCTGTGGGAGGTGGTAACGTCAGTAGCCGTCGCCCTGGCAAGTCCGAAGTAGTTCTGCAGTGATCCATCCTCAACTGTTATCGTGGTGACGGCGAGGTCGCCCTCGGCGTTAGTCGCAACCTCCTCGCAGTAGATCCTATCGGCATCCAGCGCCGTCATCCAATGACGTGCCTGGACGTAGGCGCTCGGTGCAACATCTCCTTCCGCAGGAAAGAGCGCGTACTGATACTGATAGTCAGCGGCGTTCTCAACCTCAGCCCTCACTGAGGCCCTGCCTGTGCCGTCATCCACATAATGAAACTCGTTCATGCTTCCCGAGGCCAGAAGCGCACGGCTGAGGCTCAACCCTGAGCTGAAGCCGGCCTTGCCTGAGTCCGCGATCCTGTCATTCAGGCCGGCTCCATAGACCGTTGAGAAGCCAACCGTGCTCTCTCCATCGCTCGCAGAGAATGACGAACTTACTTCTCCCCAGGCAGTGCCGGTCAGGGCCAAGAGGACGACCAGCACGACGCCTGGAACCCAATTCTTATCCATCGAAGATAACCTCCATTGACATATTAATAATAGTGCCATGATTTAGATCTATTATCATGATATATACGCAAGGCTATTACTTAAAAATTTCGAAGGGTCGCGATCCGTCTGCGCATGTACTGGGCGCTTCCCCGGAAACGGCATTGTCGAGCAGCTGGAGGGCTCTCTCGAAAGCGATTCTAATCAGCTTACTGGATCCTCCAGTAGGCGATATCATCGAAAGGTATATGATGTTTATATGTGATTTAAGACATGATGGCTTCCGTCAGGATAAAGCAAGAATTAGAGCGAGGAGTCGAAGCGAGCGAATCTGAGGCCGAAGAGCTTGACAGGCTCGCCAAAGAGACGAGGGAGAAGGGCGTTTCTTGGAAGAGCCTCAAGGCAGAACTCGGATTATGAGCTTCGATGTGCTTTTGCATCCTAAGAGAGTCGAACGGGTTATAACCAGGCTTCCTCGCGCTCATCAGAAAAACCTAAAAGAGCTGATCGATCAGCTCGCCGAAAATCCTCATCTCTTCTCAAGGTCGACAGAGATCTCAGAAGATGATCCGAAGAAGGCAAATTTCGACGTCAAGCGGTGCAAAGGCCACACGAACCGCTTCAGGGTGAGGTTTGGCGATTTTCGGCTCGTTTACGAGGTGGACGACGAGGAAAGGCTCGTCCTTCTTTTAAAGCTCGACGTGAGGGGCGAAGTCTACTCAACCAGATAGGAGGTAGCAGGCTGCTTTGCCTCCTCCCTCGCGTTCCGGCCGGCGGCGCTGGCATTTGCCGCGCCTCTCTCCCGTCACATGAGGGGAGGGGGCGGAAGGTCCCTTAGATTGGAAGATAGAGCGTCATGGCCAAAGGATATCAGATGGGGACCGATCCCCATCTCTGATGGGCCGAGTCCTCATCGGTCCATGCAAGCGTATAGAATCGAAGATCCTTGTCGACGGCCTTGAAGCCCCCAAACGCGATCTCGCCATCCACGGGATCCTCGGCTTCCCCGTACGACGATATGCTCCCGCCTTGAAGAACGCCCCTCTGGCGAGAGGTTGTCCCAGTGGAGGCTGCCCTGCAACCGCCCGCAATTCCCAGATGGCCGTCTTCGACGTCCGAAGTCGTCAGCGATCGCTTGTCAGGCGTCTCTGCTTCGCTTGAACCCCAGGCCTCGTAGGAGGTATGCAGATCGTCCCCCCACGCATCGACGACGGTGGTGACGATCGATGCCCGCCCTCCCATCGAGTCGATGCCGTCGAGCGTCTGACCCTCGAAGGCGAGCGAACCCTCCTCCCCAGATGCAACCTCGATAGATGCCATGGCACCTGGACCGCCTTCAAGGGAATCGCCTGCGCCAAGCTCCACGCTCACGAGATCGCCGCTCGATCGATGATCGCAAAGCCGCACGCTTGAGAGACCCTCCTTGGCAAGGGCCAGACCCTCGAAAGATAGATCGCCAGTCCCGGAGACGCTCGATAGGCTCCAGGCATGAAAGGAGCAATCCGCAAGCTCGGAAGCGGAGTCCGGGCTCAACGATTTCCTGGATTCGAGGGCGGCCGTGAGGGACCCGCTCGATCCATGGGCTGATAGCCTTCCCCGCACAAGGGCGAACGTCTCCGCAGCTTTCCCCAGTCCCGCATACTCCAGACTGCCCCAGCCCAGGGGTGAGAGGACGGCGGAGCTCTCATAGACCCAATCGCCCTCTGGGCTCTCCATCTCGATCTCGTGCTCCACAACCCCGCCGATTGCATCCGCCCTCAATCGGTCCACCTCGATCAAGGCGAGCCTCTCATCTCCCCTCAGCAAGTCGGCGGATCTGCCGCTGTAATGGAGGGTTCCACCCTGGACCATAGCCCTCTCAACCGCCTCAGGATCTCGAACTTCGAGGGCTGTGTATTCCCCAAAGGCGAAGGCCCCCGCCAGCTCGCACTCAAGCTTGCCTCCGGCGTACATTTCATGGACGATTCCCCCCTCCGTGGCATCGCCGAAGAGATCCATATCGGCAAAGGCAAACGATTCTCCGGCTCGCGAGGTGACGGAATAGGTGAGATATCCAAGATCGATCGATGTAGCGGACTTGGCCGAGAGGCGAGACCATGCGTTCTGAGCGGTAATGCATTGCTGGATGGAGCCAAGCGCCTCCAGATTCATATAAAGCGAATGCACGGGTTCATTATCCGTCGCACTTGCGATCAGGTTCAGATATCCATCCACGTAAATTATGGACCCCGCGAACCGTCCATCCATCCCCATGATCTTCCAGGGAAAGTCCCCTCCTCGAATCAGGTTGCAGACCTCGCCCTGGGCCACAAGCCGATCTATATTCGTCCCGGACTTGGGCTCCTCGGAGGCCCAGCTCCTCCCTGCAAAGCTCATCTGGCCGTCTTCAAGGGTCGTCCAGGAGCCCGAGGAGTCGGCGAAGATGCTCGAACACTGCTCGATCTCCATATTGCCGTCGGCGAGATCGATATATGCCTCCCGGATGGAGGCTGCTGCAAGCTTGGTGTCCGCATACGCCGATCCCTTGTAGCCGTCGACTTCTGCAGGAGCGCCGCCATCCCTCGCGGTCAACCTGTTATAGGCATGGCAAGAGCTATCATCCCCGGCCTCCGAGGTGAATGTCACAGTGCGGCCATCTGCATGATCTGCGCAATGATAAGCCGTCGCGTAGTCGCAGCTTGCCCACGAGAAGCCATAATATCCAAGAAGGGAGCCCACTTCTACCGTCGTCGATGTGATCGTCCAGTCCCCCTCGGAGTTCGATGCCGCCTCCTCGCAGTAGATGCGATCGGCCTCTAAGGAGGTCAGCTTATGGCGTGCCTGGACGGAGGAGCCGGAGATGACGTCGCCCTCCGCCGGGAAGATCGCATATTGGTACTTGTTGTCAACCGCGTTCTCAACCTCCGCCCTCACTGAGGCGAAGTTGTTCATGCCATCTCTCACCCAATGATACTCGTTCAGGTCGCCCGAGGACCGAATCGAACGGCTGAGGCCCACCCCAGAGCTGAAGCTGGACGTGGCCGTGTCCCCGATTCGGTCCTCACAATCGGCCCCATAGGCCGTGGAGAATCCCACAGAGCTCTGCCCATCGCTTGCAGAGAAGGATGTGCTCACATGGCCACTCCCCCCGCCGACCATCACAATCAAGGCCAAGAGAAGGATGAAAGGAGCTCGATGATTCCACATGATTTATACTCCACATAATTTTATTAAGATAATTCTATATAGAAGTGTATATTGGTTCTATGATACTTAATAGTTTCGCATGATTATCTATTTTAATTTAATTAAGTTGTATCCCATCGTAGCCATCATCTCGATAATTTTAAGAATATCGTCTGAAAGAAACGTTATCTGGAGGATGGAGCGCTCTCAAACCATTATATCTTCGAAAACGAAGGAAATAATAAAATATGATATTAAAATAATAAATATAATATATGATAAGATATATAATCCATACATCGCGACCAAATCTACCATCGAATCGTCCCCGTATCCTAGATCTCAGCGGTCTAGGCCACGGCAGATCCCGATTGCCGATAGAGCCTTATTCCGAAAGCAATTAGTTATGGATGTAGGTAGGGATGCCCTGATGGACGCCAATTTGGATTCATCGAAGACAACCAATGGATATATGGACGCTTTGAGATGCTTCGACGAGGCCTTGCATTGCAAAAGGCGCTATGGAATCCCGCTCACGCCGTAAGCGATCCCCTAATGAGGAACTCCTTCTTCATAGGGCTTAGCCGTGCGGCTAACAAGACGATCGGCCTTTTGTTCTGGAGCGTCGCTACAAGGTACTACTCGATAGCCGATGTAGGGCTAGGAACGGCCATGATCTCCTCGCTGGAGCTCGTGATGATCCTATCCAGGTTCGGATCCGACGTCTCGATAATTCGCTTTATGCCTCTGAGGGATAAGGATGTGGTCTTCAACAGCGGCCTCTGGATTCCTGCAGCGCTCTCTCTCGTAATCAGCCTGGCCTTCCTCGCAATAGTGGATACGATCTCCCCTGACCTCTCCTTCATAAGGGATTACTCTATATTCTTCATAGCGATCTGCCTCGCCCACTCGGCAACGCTTACAATCGGCTACGCCATGATCTCGGAGCGCCGAGGGGGGGCTTATCTGAGCCAGAACCTCCTTCTCTCCACCCGCATCCCCTTCCTCCCCATCCTTGCTGGCATGGGTTGCATCGGCATCTTCTTCTCGCTCGGAGCAGCCTACATAATAGCCCTCATGGTATCGGCAGTCCAGATCTCCAGGAATCTTCGATTCAGCGCGAGAATCGACAGGATGTTTCTCGAGGATACTCTGAGGTTCTCCTCTCTGAACTACCTGGCAAGCGTTCTAAACACAGCTCCCGCCCTCATACTACCGATCATGATCCTCAACATGCTCGGACCGATAGAGGCTGCCAGATGGTACGTGGCCTTCTCAGTTGCGAACATCATATTGATAGTTCCAGATGCTATCAGCACCTCCTTCTTCGTCGAGGGAAGCCATGGCAGGGATGTGGGGGGGGCAATCGTTCGGGTGCTATCGCATACCTTCGGCCTTCTGCTCGTCCCTGTCGTGATCATATATATCTGGGGCGAGGAGATATTGGGGCTTCTGGGGCCGGAGTATGCCAAGTCGATCGATCTCCTGAGGATCCTGGTGCTCGGGAGCTTCTTCGTCACCGTCTACAGCCTATACATCCCCATCCAGAACATCAGGGCTCGGCCAGGGATCGTCGTCCTCATGAACTTTGCGAGGTTCGTCTTATTGCTCGGACTCAGCTATATATTCATATTCAGTTATGGGATAATCGGCGTGGGATATGCGTGGATTCTGACATATGCCGCGCTCAGCCTAGCCGTTGCATGCGAAGCCATAAGATTCGGCAGGGCGAAGAAAGGGGTTGATCTTCCCTGAGGCTCGATGATAGGTTTTCGATCACGAGCAGGATCCTGCTCTATCTGATACCCGCGGTCGCGATCGTGGGGCTTCTACTTCCCCCCTTGCTCGGCCTGCACAGCTTGTCGCTCCTTGGAAGCTATCTCGCAATCCCCATGATAGCGGGAACGCTCCTCTTCCTGATATATCGTGGCAGCGCCTACCAGAAGGTGCGGCTCGATTGCAGGATCTTCAATCTATTATTAATGGCCTACGCGCCCCTATTCGCCATATCGGCATTGATCCTGGCTACCTACACACCCCGCCCCGTGGGTTATTACCTCGTGATAACGCTGCTAGCGACCATAATCCTCATGGAGATACTTCTATTCGAGGCCACTTGCGGCAGGGTGCTGATCATCCTCGCCCAGATCATGGCTCTAAACCTCAACTTGATCTGGGGCGTGACCATGAAGTACCATCTATTCATCGGCAGGATGGATCCGATCTCCCATTTATTCTACATATCGACGCTGATGGAAGCGGCCCATGTGACCGATGCATTCGACAACTATCGCGCCTTTCCCCTCTGGCACATATTAGTTTATGCTTTATATATCATAATGAGATCGCCATTGCCGCTGGAGAAGATGATCTTCCTTGCAAACGGCCTGGTATATGCGTTTCTCGTGCCGATGGCCTACCTGGTATCGAGGACGGTATTCAAGGATCGGTCTCTAGCCTTGTTGATCTCCCTCTTCATCATATTCTACACGGATGTGCTCAATTATGGCATGTCCTCGATCCCCAGGAGCGTTGTGTCGTTCCTGGAGCTGGTATTATTGTATTTTATTTTTATTAGAGATAGCGCCATGAAGCTTATGATAATCGTGGCTCTGACGGTAGTATTAATACTGTACCACCCAGTATCACTTCCATTTATAATGGTGATATTCTCATTACTAATCACATTAGATATAGCATATGAAAGGGGGGAAGAGAGGACTATCAGCTATAAGTACCTCCTCCTCAGCCTGATATTATGTCTTGGATATTGGATGCATTATTCCATGTATATATTGCAGGCCCTTCTGGAGAACGTGATGACCTCCGCCCCATCACTCCTCACAACCAAATCCATAGCAGATGCACCATTTGAGGAGCTATTCAACTATCTCCAGTATGCCCCGCTGCTCCTCTTCATCGTATTTGGCATACTGTGGGCACTGAACGATGAGAGGTTCTCGACAAGGGCCAAGATGCTATGCCTCGTTGGGGTCTTATTGGTCGCGGTCTCCTTTCCCGGGCCGATGCTCCTTTTCACGCATCTTGCAAAGAATTTCAACATCATGAGGTTTGGCGAATATGCATTTATATTCATCATCATGGCCTCGGCCGTCGGATTCTCGGGGCTCTTCCACAAGGCCAGGGGATATGGTCGAACCATTCTGGTCGTGGTCTTCATGGCAATGATCTTCCTCTCGGTCTCAAACGACTTCACGGCCTCAGATAATCCCCTTGTGAAGCGGACCTTCTATACGTTCTACATGACCGAGAACGAGGTCGAATCGATTCGATATCTCCCGGAGGTCGCCGGCGGGTATGTCATGTCCGACTATGTCGTTACAAGATATCTTGAGTGCTCGCCTTTCCAAAAAAAGGCACATGTGCTCGAGGTCGACCGCGCCAATATGAGATTCTTGAGGAACTCGTCCGACGACCTGTTGCTGATCAGGGGGGGCGAGCTCGATGGAAGGCCATTGAAGCTATACACCTCGCTTGAGAGAGACTTCGTCGACCATCCAAACCTATTCAACCTGCTCGACTACTACATGCCGGATCTTCCCCTCTGGGACCAGCTTTCCGAGTATAACAGGATCTACGACTCAGGCGCCGTCCAGGGGCTCATTTAGGACCCTATCCTCCCCCCGGGAGAGACTGGATATCAGGGGCTGGTTCAGGACGGAAAGGTATCTGAGCTGGCCGACGCGCTCGAAGCCTGCCTTCTCGATTCCCTTCTGTGAGGCCGCGTTTTTGATCTCGGCCGAGATATAGACCGTTCCCCGTGGATCCTCTTTCCATATGTCACTGCAGATCCGGCAGAGCATCTCAGGAAAGATGCTCCTGCCCTTAAAGGGATCGTAAGTCCTACAGAAGAAGACGTAATATGCATCCCTCCCCGCGAACAGGCTATGGCGGTTGTAGGAATACGGCTTGAATTGGCCGAGATTGCACGAGATATATCGACCGGCAAGCCGGCCCTTTAGGCTCGCCAGATAGACGCTGCAGCCTTTTCTCATGAGATACCCAAGCTTCCATTCTTCGTCGAGGCCGGCGAGACCGCCCTCATCGGCTACCCTCTGCGAGCTCAGGTCAGGCCGAGGCCCCGAATTCTCCACTTTGCCGCCGGAGTTGCCGAGCCGTTGAAAGAACTGCGAGCCTTGGTCATTCAGGGGCCTGAAGAGCTCCCCCCCATCCCAACACCTCGCGTAGACCCAGTTGTCCACGTTCGTTATGGCGATCCTCTTCAGAAGCCCGAGCTTCGCCAGGAAATCGAGGCCAGCTTTCATCTAAACCGCCTCTTCAAAACCCTCCGGTAGAGCATCTCGCCAGCGGCTCCAAATGCCGTCTTCTTGTGCACCCGAAAGTAGGTCGAAAGAGATGGATCGAACTTTGACTTGAAGAGGCAGAGCCTTGGGGTGTTTGCGCCTGAGAGCTCATAGACTCGGCATCCCTCCTCCCTCGCACCCTCGATCGTCAGCCAATAGGCGCACTCGTTCACATGTTGCAGGGAGCTATCCTGCCCAGGCCTGACGCCGCCAACCCAGGTTAGGTAGCGATCCTTGTAGACGACTACGCCCCATATCCCAAGAATATTCTCCCCTTCCTCGATGAGATAGAGGCGGATTTGCTCCCCAAAGGCATCTGCCAGATCCTCGAGATAATCCACCGAGACGAGAGGGGGCATGAGCCCCTGGCTCCTGTACCTCAGAGCCTCCATCCGATAGAAGGCCTCGATATCTTCCCTCGACCTCGCCCTGCGAAGGCTTATCTTGCCCGCGTTCCCCTTGATGTACTTCCTCGTACGATATTGGATCCCATCCCAGATCTCCTGAAGGGGCCGGTCTAGATCCAGCTCGTATGTGTACTGAGGCTCAGCCTGAAATCCGCCCCATATGAATGGCCTGACATCGCCAATCCCGGGGACGCAGGTGATCGCCGTGTGATGGGGCGAGAGCGTTCTCATGACATCGAGCAGTGCCTGGACCACGGCCTTGGAGTGCGCCTCCCTCGTGGACTGCGTTAAGCGGTCATGATCCGTTGGCAAGACTGGTCCGAGATAGGGGACGCTCGTCCGCGGTGGCGGAGAGAGGAGGACCCTCAAGGCCGCAAACCTCCTGTAGAAGAGGGGTAGAAGGCCTATGAGCTGGCCTTTTCTTTCGACTCCAATGGGCAAGAACTCGTAGCCTGTATGCTTCTCGATTATTTTGAGGAAGTCCCATCTGTGAAATAGCATCCCATGAGGGCTCTCCTCGACGAAGCCTTCCCACGAATCCCTGTCCACAAGCATCTCATAGATTGCCATGCTCGAACCACCTCCAAACCTCATCCGACGACGTGATCCAGGCTTCCTTTCGCCTGCCGTAGTCGAGCAGCTTCCGATAAAGCCGAAGGTAATCCCTCCGAAAGGGAGATGAGAACATGTTGTTGTGCCAGAGCACCGTCATTACGCCTCTATTCACCTCGACGACATCGATAAGCGCCTTTATCGCATCCCACGCCTTTCCCATCCCAAGGCCGAAGAGGGCCATGTCCGCCAGGTTCAAGGGGATCTCCATGATGTCGATCGATCTTTCCTCGTCCAGGTTGTAGGGGATATATGGATGGCACATCTGATTCCTGAAACCTGCATGGCGGCCGTAGCCGAATGTGCTGTCGTAAGAGAAGTCCGCTTCCTCTAGCAGCTTCCAGGTCCGCGGAACCTCGAACCTCAGATAATGGCCCCGATAGCCAAGGACCTTCTGGCCGAGGCTCCCCTCCAGTCGCGCCTTCTCGCTCATCAGGTCTTCCAGGCGGTCGTAGGCATAGTATCCGCCATGGAGGCCAACGCTCCAGCCCCTATCGATAATGGAGCCCAGATCCGCCTCCAGCTCCTCGATATCGTACCTGAACCTGCGAACATCCCTCTCCGTCGAGAGGAAGAAGAAGGTTGACTTGGCATCGTATGCATCCTCGAGGTCGATGATATCCATGAAGTTGCGGTAAGGGCTGGTCATTCTTCCCTTCCATCTCCAGAGGAGAGAGAGCCTAAGCCAGTCGAGCTCTCCCCTGCCGATGAGATAAGGAAGAGAGGCGAGCATATGGCTTGCAGGCGGATAGATATCGTCCACGTCATGTGTCAGGCAGAGAGCAAAGCCCTCTCCTTCCGGATACTCGGGGAAATAGCCCAACTGCTGCAGATACCTGGAGACCGCAGGGTCTGTGAGGCAGTCGAGATCGTCCCTGTCGGGGATGTAGCGCCCGTGCTCGTCATGCCGCAAGGAGCGATACTCCTTCCTCCTAGTGAACTGATCCCAAAGACGGCTTTTCCCCATCAACGCTTCATGAATATCGATCACCGCGATCTGCCGCCCTCATCTCCCAAAAGGGAGCTCTTCCACAAGATCTACCATGAATCGAGATAGGTCAATCTTGTCCCTCAAGCACCTCTTTCTTCGCTCCTGCCAGATGGACTTGATATCAGGGGTTGCTACCAGGTCGAGCGCCTTTTCAAGCGCCTCTCCTTCCTCCCTGCAGTTCATGATGAGTTCGTACTTCTCCTCCAGCTCGATGAAGTTTCCCATATCCCTTCGGCCCACGAAGGAGTTGCATCTGATAACCGGGCATCCGAGCACCCCGGCCTCGGTTGCCATCGTCTGAGAATCGCAGACGAGCATCTTCGCATAGAAGAGGAGATGGTGCAGCTTCTCCGGGGAGATTTCGAGGCGGAAGCGTTCGAGGTCCCGGGGAAGCGGCGACTCGGAGGAGATGAGGACCCTCGAATGCCTTCCGATCTCCTCCACAAGCCTTCTCTTGCCCTCGATCGAGAGGCCATTCCGGCCCCTGTCGTGGTAGGAATTCCAGCTGATGAAGCGGAGAATGACGTACCCGTCGGGAGAGAGGCCAAGATCCCTCACCACCCCCTCATCCGGGCGGAAGTTGTCGGGGTGAAGGTAGGCGAGCTCCTTATAGCTTTTCACCCGCACAGCCCTCCTGCCGTAGTCGTGCCTCACAGATGTTGGGGCAAGGATCACGTCAGCGAATGGAAGGGTCAGCATATCTGCGAGCGGAAAGCCCACGGCCTCAGGCTCTGTGTCGGTGAATATCAGGGACTTTCGGCCAATAAGCTTGCTCGAATGGGCAACGGCTGGATTTAGGACGCCTATGAGGCAGTCCGGCCGAAACCTCCTCGCCTCCCTGTAGATCAGCAAATCCCTTTCAATCCACTCCCGAAGGAGGCCGTATCCCCTATGGCTGGCTCTGCCTATCGGCAGATGGGGGATGCCATAGGCAGAGAGCAATTGAAGCGTCACCTCCTTATCTCTCGCAGTGACCCTTATCCGATGCCCGCGCCGCTCCATCTCCCAGATGAAGTTCTTGAAGAGATGGACATGGGCCGGGTGGCCCGTATCGATCAGTATCCTCATCGCTCCTCGCGATTGTTGTCCTGCATATCGAAGAGCATGGCAAAGAAGAGGAACTGCATCCCGAGTATCAGTATGAGAAACGAGAGGACGCCCCTTATGAAGAGAGAGCCTCCGAGCACGAACTTGTAGTAGATGGAGTATATGGCAACCAGCATTCCTAGAGGAACGAGCACCACGCCCAGGATGTAGAAGAGGACGAGGGGATGAAAGTCCATGCATATGTACTTGACCTTCAGCCTCCAGAAGAAGTCGCATAAAAGGAGGAGCGATACCTTGGGTATGTACATTCGGTATTTGATCTTTGACTTCTCATCCCCATACCTTGCAGGAATGACCACGTCGACAGCCCGAAAGCCATAGACGTTCAGCTTGACGAGGAGGTCGTTGCAGTAGCCGTATCCTGGGTATAATGAGTCCACGTCGATGCTCTCTAACGCGCGGCGGCTGATCGCTGTGTAGCCGTTTTGAGGGTCCATCAGATCCCAGTATCCCGAGGAGATCTTGGTCAGAAAGGTGAGCATGGCATTTCCGACGAAGCGCCATCTGCTCATGCCCTGCCAGTACTCCCGGCTGAACAGGCGGTTTCCCTTGGAGTAGTCGACCCTTCCCCCCACAATGGGATCGAGGAGGGATGTCATCGCCGCGGGATCCATCTGGTCGTCGCCAGCCATCACGACGGCGATATCCATGCCACCGGCAAGAGCCGCCTTATATCCGCTCGCAATAGCGGCACCTACGCCCATATTGCGATCATGGGCGATCAATTGGATCCGCTCGTCCACCTCGGCCATTGAGAGCGCGAGTCCAGCCGTCCCATCCGAGGATCCGTCGTCGACGACGTATGTCCTGTCGACCAGATCCGGCATCGAGCAAAGCGTCCTCTCTATGAGCCGCTCCTCGTTGAAGGCTGGAACGACAGCACAGATCCTCCTCCCCTTATACATCCGATATCACCCGAGACCCCCCCCCAGATTATCAGCATCATGCTTTAGGATCGACGTTTTATATTCTTTTCTGGCGACACACCCTTTGTCTCCATCCGTCGGGATCGTCCGTTGGAGCTTCCAAAGATATTTCATCTGATCCGCCATCGTGGACCAGGCCACCGCCAATGGAGCTGTCTTTCCAAATAAAATGGTCCGGTTCGATATATAAAATCTTGCCTGTACTTGCTCGATATCGTGCGCATGCTAGAGATGCTGATCGAATAACCAAAACGTTTTAAGGATATAGACCAGACACATAATATGAATTATTGCAGCACATGCTTGCTCTCAAATGCACATCCCTTCATAACATTTGACTCTGAGAATGTATGCAACTATTGCAGATCACCACCCGCATATATTTATAAAGAAGAGGGGGGATTAGATAAGATCCTAACTAAAATAAAATCAGAAACAAAAGAGTTTAATTGCCTAATTGGATTAAGTGGAGGCAGAGATAGCAGCTATTTAGCGCTAAGAGCGATTAGAGATTGGGGACTGCAGCCCCTCGCCTACTGTTACGATAACGGGCATATGCCAGAAAGGACTAAGGAGAACGTAAAGAAAATATCCGAAGAATTAGGCATCAAAATTATTGTAATAGATAATGATGTTAAAAGAAATAGACACCTGTTTAAAAAGATATTATTAGCTTGGATAAAAGAGCCAAATCCGGGAATGATTCAAACATTTTGTATTGGTTGTCGAGGTGGAGTAAGCAAATGGATCCCTAAACTACTCCATAAATACGATATAAACTATATTTTAGATGGTACAAATAACTATGAAAACACATCATATAAATTAGGCCTCTTTGGAATCAAAGAGTATACGTTTAATGCTTTAAAGGGAAGATATGATCTCCTGCATTTAAAATTGGCATGGGCAATACTAAAAGAGATGTTTAAGAATCCGTATTATATTAATCCATATATTCTAATATATGGCGCTAGCGATTTCATCAAGGGATTTGGCGCAAATACTGAGAGGATACACCCTTTCTTTTATGAGAAGTATAATGATTCTAGGATCATGGATGCCATTACAAGCGAGCTGGATTGGCAAAAACCCGATTATTTTCCAGATTCTTGGCGATCCGATTGCAATTTGGCACTAATAAAAAATTTTATATCATATAAAATGCTAGGGTTCTCCGACTACGATCTATTCTTGAGCAATATGATTAGAGATAAAGCGATAGATCGTCCCACTGCGGAGGAAAGGCTCCGGCATATCAATCACAATCTGGAGAATTCTACCCCACAGATTAGGCAGATTCTGAGGTCTTATGGGATGGACTCCGAGTCAATACAGTCGTTTTTTAATATTATGCCATGACAATTCGACCTAGCTCGTCCCCCTGCCATAAGACGCATTTCCATCCAGGATATGCATGTGTCATCGGTTAAGTCCGCCTCTGGTTGAATTGGGTTTACAGACCTAATCGCAACATTGGTTCTCGACGTGGGAACTGAGTCAAGTGAAGTCGTTTTCCTCAAAACGACCCTACTACTACGAATCTCAAATTATAAAATTCATAGTGTCATATATTTACATAATTCCCTTAACCGATGACCAATGCCAGGATATGCCCACAAAGCATGGCTTGGTTAATAGGTGGGCGAAGGCGGCATATATGGCCTTCATTCTTCGCCACCTCCGCCCTCCGGAGATTCAGCCGAAGCTTTTGGGACTATACGAGACCATCGAAAGAAATGCTTTTTCTAGGTTGAGATATATTATCACATTAGGAGTGGGAATATGAACAACATCGAGAACCTATTGAGGACAGCGTTCGGAGAGATGGAGAAGGTGATGACTGCAAGGACGGTCGTCGGCGACGCTGCCACATTCGATGACAAGACGATCATCCCCCTCGTGAGCATCAAGATGGGATTTGGCGCTGGCGCGGGAGGCGAGGAGGGGAAGGAAGCAAGCGAGGGCGGAGGCGCCGGCGGCGGCGTATCGATCAAGCCAGTCGCTGTGATCATACTGGAGAAGGAGGGCGTGAGGATAGAGCAGCTTCATCCAGGAAGGGCGTCGACGCAGCAGATGCTCCTCGAGAAGGCAGCCGAGTTCATCCCAAAGCTCGCAGAGGGGGTCCCAAAGATGATGAAGAAGCACGGCGAGGAGGAAGAGAAGCCCTCCAAGGAGGCTGTAAGCGTTCCCGTAACCGAGTGAGGGCGAATGGATGATGGCGATCCTCCTAGCGTTGTTCCTAATCGCCCTAGCCCTCCCCTTTATCCCCATCGACCTCAGGCTTAGGCTCGCCCAGGGAAGGGCAATGGTGCGCCTCGGCTGGCTCTTCGGCCTCGTTGGAACGGATATGGCCACGGAAAGGGATAAGGCCCTGGGCTCGGCTGATGAGGACGAGCAGGGCAGCGAGGAGCCCTTCCAGTGGAGGGAGATGCTGGAGATCCTCGGCGATCGCGAGATTGCGGCGCGCATTTGGCGATTGGTCCGCGGATGTCTTGGAGCAGTCCAGATCCGCGACATGAAGGGCACGATCACGATCGGCCTTGCCGATCCAGCGGAGACGGGGATGCTGCTTGGATACCTCTACGCCATTGCAGGAGTACTCTTCATCGACCTATGCATCGAGCCATCCTTCGATCGAGAATGCCTGGAAGGGGCGGCCGAGGGCTCTCTCAGGCTCTGGCCCTATCGCCTGATTGCGCCCATTCTCTCCTTCCTCGCCTCGGCAAAGGTGCTCAGGATGGCAATTAAGATCGCCCGGAGGACCATATGAAGGGATGCTGGGAGGAGATGGCCGCCGATCCACCCATCGAGCTACCCTCAGCAATCCTTATACCGATCGCCCGAATCAGATATGGATTCCATCCAGGGGCGAGGGGAGGCGTCATCAGCGTCACCAAGTCCCCGGAGGCCATCGTGATCGTTGCGCCTTCTGGCGCAACAGCCCTTGGCATGGATGGGGAGGAGATCCCCCTCGACCAAATCCTCAAGGATCTGCCATTGGTCGAGGAGATTTTGCGAGGCCTGGAACCTCAAATGGAACGATAGAGCCGGCGAGCATTCATGCGCGAATATGGCGAGAGGTGGGACCCAAGGGGATATCGCGAGAGCGCCTCGGAGCAGAGGAGATGGGCGAGGGAGGTGATCGCAAAGCTTGAGCTGAGGGGAGATGAGCGAGTGCTTGACATAGGCTGCGGCGATGGATCGATCACTGCCGAGATTGCAAAGATGCTTCCCGGTGGATCGGCCGTCGGGATCGACATCTCCCCCCAGATGGTCTCCTTTGCGAATGAGAGCTTTTCCCCAACGACGAACCCCAACCTCAGCTTTTGTCGCGGCGACGCAAGCTGCCTGGAGTTCGAGGAGGAGTTCGATCTCGTTGTATCCTTCGCCTGCCTTCACTGGGTGAGGGATCACCCCCCCGTCCTCGAAGGCATAGGACGAGCCCTCGGCCCAAATGGATGGGCGTATCTGCAGTTCGGGGGCAGGGGAAACGCAAGCGGGATCCTTATGATCGCAGAATCGATGATCGCAGAGGATCGCTGGAAGGAGGGCTTCATCGAGTTCGAAGAGCCGTACAGCTTCTTCGATTCGGAGGAGTACCGCGGCTGGATCGAGGAGGCGGGCCTGGTCCCGATCCGCGTCGAGCTGATCGAGAAGGATATGGTCCAGCCAGGCAGGCGAGGGCTCGAGGCCTGGATCAAGACGACGTGGCACCCCTACCTGGAGCGGCTCACGGCGGACCGGGCGGAGGAGTTCGTAGCCGAGGTAGCCGGCCGATATCTGCAGACACACACCCCGGACGATGAGGGGAAGGTCCATGTGAGGATGGTGCGGCTAGAAGCGGTCTTCGGTCGATCGGGATCAGATAGATATCGAATGGGATGAACTAGCATACACATGTCACTCCTCATCTACCTCATCCTGGCAGGGATTGCCGCGATCTCGATTGCAGCCTACATGGTAGGCCTATACAACCGCCTTCAAAGCCTTAGAAACGGAGCAGAGGCCACATTATCCCAGATCAGGGTGGCGATGAAGAAGAGGCTCGATATGGTCGAGGGGCTTGTGGCCTCGACCGAGGCTTATGCTCACTTCGAGAGGAAGGTGCTCGAGCGCATAACCGACCTTCGAGCCGGCCTTGGGGAGGCCCGGCCTAAGGACCTGGACCGCATCCAAGGCGAGAGCCAGGGCCTGATAGGAAAGATCAGCGCCGTTGCCGAGAGCTATCCAGACCTCAAGACCTCGGAGGCCGTGGCAGTGACCATGAGTGCCATAAGGGAAGTGGAGGACGAGATCGCCAGATACCGCTACACCTACAACAACATAGTCCAGGAGTACAACACGATGCTCGATACGTTTCCGTCGAACATCGCAGCATCGAGGGCCGGCATGAGGGAGGAGGAGTACCTGAGCTTCGAGGTGGATGAGCTTGCGAGGCAGGGATACCTCCCATGGCAGGAGGAGCCTAGGAGGCCAGAGGCCGGCTGGAGGTGAGAGGCCGGAAAGCGTTATTAATCCTGACAACCTCCGACATGGCGGAGGCTGGAGGGATGCTCAGACATATCGTCATGTTCAGGATGAAGGAGTTCGCGGAGGACGCAGATGGGCGGCAGAACATGCAGAGGTTGAAGGCCCAGCTGGAAGGGCTGAAGGATATCATCGAGGAGATCAAGTTATTCGAGGTGGGCATCAATATATCGGATGGGAATGTGGGCTGCGACCTGGTCCTATATTCGGAGTTCGATGGGCTCGATGGCCTGCATCGCTACCAAGCCCACCCAGATCACATCAAGGTGGCCGATTTTGTGGGCAAGGTCTGCAGGGACCGGCTTGTTGCCGACTATACGGTCTGACGAGACCTAGAAATCATGAAGAAAGGGGCGCCCCATAAAGAGGGCAGCCCCTTAAGGTCCTTATTCTGCATACACAGCTACTATACAGCTACTTATGTCCCGTGCCCTTGGCCTCCTTCCCGGGTGCCGCAGTAAACAGGCTTACTCCTACGTAGGCCACCGTTCCGCATATCAGGCCAATGAATACGGGATGTATGACCGATCCGCTATAGAAGTGCCAGAGCACGACCGATATGAAGGATGCGAGAAGGCTTGCAACGAAGCCCTGGCCTGTGCCGCCATTCCAGTAGAGCCCGAAGATCAGCGGCACGAAGACGCAACAAGCAATCACTCCCATGCTGACGGAGACGAGGGGCACTATCCCCTGTGGCATGTCGTTTGCAAGGAGGGCGGAGACCCCGATTAGGACGACTCCAAGGCCTCGCGTGAGCAAAAGGACACGGTCGTCGGAGATCGCCGGCCGGAAGAAGCGCAGTATGTCCGAAGTCAACGATGTGGTTGTGACGAGGACTATCGCGCTTATCGTGGACATGGCCGCGGAGATTGCTGCAAGGAGTATCAAGGCATCGAATCCCGGTGGAAGTAGGGTTGTTGCAACGAAAGGAATAAAGCTGTCTGGGCTCTTCTCGAAGGGTGCAAGCTCCTCCGCTGTGAAGGCGCCGTAAGCGAGGACGCCTATTGAGAAGATGCAGAAGGCGTATACCGCAATGGAGATCGGGCCGTATATTCCTGCAAAGCGTACCACCCGCCTATCCCGTGCAGAGAAGATCATGATCAATAGGTCGGGCAGGGCAACGAGGCCCAGGCTGATAGAGAACGCCATCCCTAAGCTTTTCTCCCAGGGCATCATATAGCCGCTCATGGAGGTGACTGCAGCAGGGATATGCTCCCAGATCTGCATTCCGCCGCCCCTCTGCAAAAGGCTTCCGTAGAGCAGAACGGCCCCTACAAGCATCAAGATCCCCTGGATGAAGCTTATCCAGAGTATTGCTGGAAGCCCCCCGATGACGTAATAGACGGCGACTATTGAGACTGCGATGATCAGGCCCTGAACGTAGGTGACCCCTAAGAGCCCCTGGAATAGCTCGGCACAGCCCTTGTAGATCGCGACAAGGTAGATCGCGTACATGATCAGCATTATGACGGCGAGAACAACCTTGCCACCGGGGGATTTATAACGTCGCTCCAGAAGCTGTGGGACGGTCCTTGCATCGTACTCCTTTGCCATCGACCAGATCCGGGGAGCTATGAGCCAGGCCATGCAGGCGAAGAAGACGTGCAGAAAGACCGCCCAGATGGTCCAGGGAAAGCCGCAGACGAGGCCATAGCCTCCGCCCCCCAGGAAGGATGCCGCGCTGAAGTAGGCCGCTGTGAAGGCGATCCCGATCACTGCCGGATACATGATGTTGCGATCAGAGATCACGAAGCCGGAGAGGGTGCCCTGGCGAAGTCGAAGCGATAGGACGATTATTGCGAGAACGTAGGCCACAAGGAGGACCTGATTAATCATCGAATCGCCTCAGCGTGATGAGAAAGGTTATGGCAAGCATCGCTATCACCGAGACTATGAGGGCAAGGTAAGGTGTGGGGACCATTCAGGACTCCCCCGATCTATAGTTCATCTCCATATTTTCCAAGGCAGATCCTCCAATGATGTATTCAATTGTACAAATACGTGCGGAGGAGAGCATAGATGTTTAAAATCCTTTCGCCCTTTGGCGATGATGAGTGGAAAAGAGATCTCCCCTTATCTCAACCGCGAATGATATGCGAATGAACGTTAATATTTTCCATTAATGCGCGTTCATTCAGGGCCAATTTGAGCTTAAATATGGCGTTTTGTGGGATTTTATATGTGTAAAAGTTGACAATAAGTACAAATAGAAGATTGATACCCTCAAGCAATTGAGCAGTTGCGAGAAGAGCGAGGGGGGAGTCCGGGCGAACTGCATCTTGTTGATATATCGATGAATATGCGAATCAAGCCACTTCAAAGGGCTGGTCAACCCTTCACGCCAGAGCGGTCGTGGCCGCCGCAGGAGATAAAAGAGACCGGGAGGCTCGACATGTTTCAACCTTCTGGACGGCGGCTGCCCTTCCTATCCGCACGGAGGGGGGTTGAGGCAGGATGTGCATGGATCCTTTGTGCCGATGACCGACGCCGATCTCTTCCGCATGAAGGGGGTTGAGAGAGGGAACCCCACCTCCCGACATCATGCAACTGGGGCGCCCTGATCCCTATGCCAACGAAGCAGGCCGTATATCAGGGCCCCAAATCCCAGGCTTGTGGCGACTAGTGATACAACCCAGCCCACGTAGGGAACCTGGTAGAGGATGTTCAGTATGATGAATCCCACCAGGAATGCCAATATGGGCCCATCCTTCTTCAGGCGTAGGGTGATCGCATGACCGAGGCTGAAGGAGACGAAGAGCCCCGAGAGCATGACGCCGGCCATCAGGAATAGCAGCGTCAATAAGGAGAGGGGAACTCCTACAACCGTCATTGCGAAGATGATGGCGAGGACAAAAGAGACGACCAAGCCAAGGAAGCCCACCATCGTCCTCATGGCAGGAGACGACCTGATCTCCTCGTCCATTGTGACGAAGACCTGAGGGAAGAGCCGCAGCAATATCAGGCCAGCTATGAGAAACCCAAGGCTCATGATCAGGCCAATGATGCTGATTCCAGGCTCTGTAGGCTTCTCATCCCTACACTCTGTCTGATAGAAGCGAACCAAACCTGCATGACCCTTGTCCTCGAAGTTCTCGGCGTTGACGGTAAGCGTCCCGTTTATCGTCGCCGAGTTGTAGACGTCGCCTCCCCCGATGAAGGCATCCTTTCCAACGGTCATGTTTCGATGGAAGTCGACCTGCCCTCCGGCGGCAACGATGTTCCTCGTCACGTTGCCCATCATGTTGAGGTTGCCACCAAGCGCAATGACCTTTCCCCCAACGTTCGATGAGAGAAGGACCTGACCGCCGGTCACGATCAGATCTCCTCTTACCGGAGCGTTGACGTTTACGTTTCCTCCGGCAACGACTGCGCTCTCCACAGGAGCGTTGATGTTCACCGAACCTCCGACGACGAAGACGTCGTCGTCAATGGGATCGTCGATTGAGACCGTATTTCCCGAGAAGAACTGCAGTGCACAAGCCTCAGAGGAGAGGAGCAAGGCGAGCATAGCGAACAGGACGGCGTGCTTCTTCATAGTAATCCCTAATTAAAATGGTTACTCATCGAATAAATAGGTTATCTGGAATTGTCCTTCCCCATGCCAACCGTTAAACGCTCCGCCTGCGAGACGAAGACGCGATGAGCTTTAGGCTTCCAGAGCTGCTCGCCCCTGCAGGCTCCTGGGACTCGATGAAAGCGGCCGTGGCCTCCGGAGCCGATGCTGTCTACCTGGGCGGGAGACGCTTTGGGGCGAGGGCCAACTCCCCCAACTTCGCGATTCCTGAGATGGAGAGGGCGGTCGAGCACGCCCATCTGCGAGGCGTGAAGGTATACGTCACCGTGAACACCCTCGTCCACGACCGCGAACTTCCGGAGCTTGCCGAGTACATGGTCGATCTCTACGCCATGGGGGCTGACGCCTTGCTGATCCAGGATTTAGGAGCCCTCTCCCTGGCAAAGGAGGTCGTCCCCGAAATGGAGATTCATGGCTCCACTCAGATGACGGTCCATAACCGAGAGGGTGCCATCAGGGCAGCGTCGCTTGGCCTTCGACGGGTGGTGCTTAGCCGGGAGCTTTCTCTCAACGAGGTGGAGGAGATGGCCTCGGCAGGTATCGGCCTTGAGATCTTCGTCCATGGGGCGCTATGCTACTGCTACTCTGGCCAGTGCCTCCTCTCGCAAGCGATCGGCGGGCGAAGCGGAAACAGGGGCGTATGCGCCCAGCCCTGCCGAAAGCCCTATCAACTGCTTTCAGGGGAGGCGGACGGATACGGCAGGATCGCCTCGGCCAAGGCCGTCTCCCTGAAGGAAAGCTACCTGCTCTCCATGCGGGACCTCTCCCTCTACCCCCACCTGGAGATGATCGTCCGCTCCCAGGTCGAGGCGATCAAGATCGAGGGGAGGATGAGGTCTCCCCTCTATGTTGCAACAGTCGTCGATGTATATCGTCGAGCCTTGGACGCCATCTCAGAAGGCGAATGGTCCCCATCGCCCGATGACATGCAGACCCTCACCCTTGCGTTCAACAGGGGCTTTACCGCCGGATACCTGATGGGAGAAGAAGGGGACGCGCTGATGGCAACCGAGAGCCCCGAGAACCGGGGACTCTATCTAGGACGGGTGCTATCCGTCGACGGCCACGGCGAGGCCTTGATCGAGATCCATGGGAGCACGATTCCAGAGATGGGAGACGGCCTTGTCTTCATCCAGGGCGACTGCAAAGTAGGGCTCGTCTTAAGAAAGGATCCTCGCGTCTGGAGAAGGCGAATCTCGCTCGACGTCCCCCCGTCAGTCGAGCGAGGGGCGATTGTTCGAATGACGCGCCGAGCCAGCCTGGAGCGAAGGGCTGAAGCGATCCTGCGGCGAGGAAGAGCTCAAATCCCGATACATATCGATATCACCTGGCGCGAAGGGGTGCCACTTGCAAGGGCCAGGGTTGCCGGCCCCAAGGGAGATCTGCTCGTATCCCGAGAGGGCGAACGGATGGAGAAGGCCCGCTCAAGGCCCCTCAGCAGTGAACAGATCCGCTCCCAGATCGAGCGTTGCGGAGCGACTCCCTTTGCGGTTGATCTTTTGATGAGCTACCCCGGGGGGCTCTTCGCCCCTTTGAGAGCCATCAATGAGCTGCGCCGCGATCTGCTGAAAGGGGCCGAGGTCTCGCTCATCGAGGCCTACAAGCCCTCGATCGAGGAGGTCGCATCTTCCAGGTCGAAGCTTCTCGATGGCTGGACCGAGCCCTCAAGTCCAAGTCGAAGTTCCAGCCCGGCCCTCGCAGCGTACGCCGATAGCCTTGAGACAGTTGAAGGGGCGATACTGGGCGGATGCGATCGAATCTACTTCCAGCCGGAGGATCGAATCGACTCCCTCGCTCCCCCGGCCTCTTCCATCATGGACACGCTCGATATGGCGGTTCAGGCGGCAGGCACAGAAAAGCTCGTCTGGAAGTGGCCACGTATCACCCGCCGCAGGTTCCTAGACATTGCCAAGCCCCTCCTTCCAAAGGCCTTCGATGCGGGAATCTCCGAGGTCATGGTAGACGGGCTTGGAGCTGCAACTGCAGTAATCAAGGGGGAGCCTCGAATGAACCTCTCAGGCTCGGCCGGCCTTAACATATGGAACTTCCGCTCCGCCCTATTACTGAAGGAGTTTCGGCGCCTGACCCTCTCTCCCGAGCTCAACGCCCGGGACATCCTGGAGACGGCCGCCCGAGTCAAGTCCCGAGGAGGTCCCGAGCTGGAGCTTGTAGTGCAGGGCAACCAGGAGGTCATGGTCTCCGATGACTGCCTCCCCTGCAGGGCTGCTCGACCCCTGAGCGTTCGAGACTCGACCTTGGGTCTATTGGACTTGACCGGAAGGACGTTTCCCCTCAGGTTGGACGCCGAGGGGCGAACGCACATCTTCAACGCGGTCGAGACTTCTCTCGTTGACGCCGTCCCCGACCTTCTCGATATGGGAATCGCGTCGATCGTGATCGACGCTAGATGGCGTTCTGCCGCTTACGCTGAGAGGATGGCTCGGATCTATAGAAAGGCCATGGCCGGCGACGTCATGGTGGCAAAAGGGGAGGTCCGATCCATGGCCTGGGGCGGGATCACAACAGGAAGCCTCTTCCGTTAGGGGCTGGCCGACTCTTCCGCCAAAGGGAGCCGACTATTTCGCAAAAGGTGGCCGAAAGCGATTCATATAATCGGTTCAGACGAATCGGTCATGGAGATCCTTATCAAGAGATCGGCCAGAAGGAAGAAGACCATACAGGCGCGGATGGTCGACGGAGTTATGGAGGTGATGGCCCCCGAGGATATCCCGGAAGGCGAGCTCCAGGAGCACATATCCCGGCTGAAAGCCCGCATGGAGAAAAAGACCACGCGACGCGACGACGCCAAGCTGGAGGAGAGAGCGCGCCATCTAAATCGCAAGTACTTCCAGGGCAAGCTTGCCTGGAAGGGCATCTCCTACTCGACAAGGCAGATGAAGCGGAACGGATCCTGCAACATCTCCGAGAGGACGATCTCGATAAGCTACCGGCTGATGGATATGCCCCGCTGGGTTGAGGACTACGTCATAGTCCATGAGCTCGCCCATCTAGTGGAGCCAAACCACGGCCGCAGGTTCAAGTCGCTGGTGATGAGGTATCCCCTGGCCGAGAGGGCGCGTGGATACCTCATTGCCATGGACCGGATGGCGAGGAAGGGAAGCTAGCCGAGCTTCTCGAGCCTGCGCCTTACAGACTCCGCATGGCCTGGCAATCCCTCGGCCTCGGAGAGGGAGATGATGACCTCGGAAAGGCGGTCGAGGCCCTCCGGGCTCAGGCTCTGGACTGTGATCTTCTTTACGAAGTGGTCCACGTTGAGCCCGGAAAAGACCCTGGCCCAGCCAGATGTGGGGAGGACGTGGTTCGTGCCGCTCGCATAGTCGCCAGCTGCCACAGGCGTGTGGGGTCCGATGAATATAGATCCTGCATGGCGGATACCCTTGAGAAGGTCCATTCCATCCCCGACCACGATCTCAAGATGCTCAGGTGCGAAGTCATTTGCGAAGTTGACCGCGTCCTCGGTACTTGATGCAACCAGTATGGCGCTCCTCTGAAGGCCCTGCACGACGATCTCCTTTCTCTCCGCAGAGAGCGCGAGCGTCTCGATCTCTTCGGCAACTGCGGCTGCGAGCACCTCATCAATTGTTACGAGCACCGAGATGGACGCTGGGTCGTGCTCCAATTGCGCGATCATATCGGCGGCCAGTACATCGGGATGGGCTGTCTCGTCTGCAATAATAAGCACTTCGCTTGGACCCGCCGGAAAGTCGATCTCAACCGTATTTCTGACGAGCAGCTTGGCTGCCGTCACATAGGCGTTTCCAGGCCCCACGATCTTCTCCACAGGGACAATGCTCTCGGTGCCAAACGCCATCGCAGCGATTGCCTGAACCCCACCCAGCTTGTAGATCTCGTCTGCGCCTGCCATATCGGCAGCGACCAGGGTTAACGGGGGAATCGTGCCATCGGGCGCTGGCGGGGTGCATACAACGACCCTAGGGACGTCCGCCACCTTTGCCGGGATGACCGTCATCAGCGCCGAGCTTGGGTACGTGGCCCTTCCTCCCGGCACGTAGGCCCCAACCGAATCGATTGGAACGATCTTCTGGCCGACGGTGACACCCGGGGCGATCTCCGTCAACCAGAGGTCCTTCTCCCTCTGCTCATCGTGAAAGGCCTCGATATTCTCCGCTGCAAACGCGAGCGTTTCCAGCAGGTCCCCGTCCACCAGATCATAGGCGGCATCGATCTCCGAGTCCTCCACCCTAAAGGTGGCAAGAATTGCTCCATCGAACCGCTCGGTGTACTGGGCAAGGGCCAGGTCGCCTCGGGTGGCCACGCCCTTGATTATCTCATCGACCGACAGCAGCATATCCTGGATGCCAACCTGCCTGTAGAGCAGTCCCTGGAGCTCCTCATCGCTCAACTCCTCTATCTTTTTTAATATCGTCATACTTGCCTACCTCCAGATCTAAGTCGAAAATCGTGACCTCGGAAAAGGGCCTCAGGAGATCTGCCGGCCCCTTTGCATGCCGTATATATGTTCTATCCTGTCCAAGCCGTCCGCCTCCTCCGGGGACTTATCATCCCTGACCCCAATGAACCGGGGAAAACGAAGCGCATAGCCCGATGCGTAGTTAGGGCTCTTCTGGATCTCCTCGTAGCCAACCTCGATGACCACCTGGGGCTTGATCTCCACCTCCATCCCCTTGCTCATCACGATGAGATCATTGAAGAGGTCGGAGAGCTCAGAGAGCTTGTCATCGTTGAGGCCTGTCGCAACCCATCCCACATCCACAAGCTCGCCGGAGGCCGGATCCGGGCAGGCAAGGCGATAGGAGCCGAGCAGCTTCGCCCGCCTTCCCTCGCCCCATCTTGCGCCTACAACGACCAGGTCCAGGGATTCCGCCACCGGCTTGATCTTGAGCCAGTTCTTTCCCCTCTTGCCGGGGGAATAGACGGACGCCGGGTTCTTGAGCAGTATCCCCTCGTGGCCTGCCTTCAGTGCGGCCTCGTAGATCTGCTCTGCCACCGCCGGATCGTCGGTGATCTCCTGCCTCGCCAGTATATCGGAAGAGGAGACGGCCTCGAGGAAACGCCTGCGCTCGACGAGGGGACGGTCGATCAAGCTCTCCCCATTTAGGTATATGATGTCGAACAGGTTCAAACTGAGCGGGATCTTGGCAGCAACGCTTGCCACGTGGTACTTGCGGCGAAACCTCCTCAAGACTGCTTGAAACGGCAGGGGCCGGCCGTCCTCTCCAACCGCCACCACCTCGCCGTCGAGTATCGCCTGCAACGCCCCCACCATCCCCTCAGCCATCGCCACGATCTCGGGAAGGGAGCTTGTGACGTCCTCCAGCCTGCGGGAGAATATCCGGATCCTCGATCCGTCCTTGTGAATCTGGACCCTCGCACCGTCGAACTTCCACTCGACGGCCATGGAACCCTCTTGGAGGGCGGCAGGTATGCTCTCGGCGACCTGGGCCAGCATCATCTTTATCGGACGACCTATTCCGATGTTCAGCTTGGAGAGGTCTTCGTGCCTGGCCGATTGGGCCACCAGGCTGATATCGTTTGTCAGGTTGTAGCCCCGTTCCACGAGGTCCACCGGCTGATGGAATGCCTTTGAGATCGCGTCGCGCACCGACCCCACCCCGACCCCGATCCTCAGGTCCTCCATGGCCAGGCGGGCAATATACTGCGCTTCGAGTGGTGTGGCCTCGCTGAAGAGGAACTGGAGGTTCTTGGCCTTGGCGTCCTGGCTGCCCCTGCCAACCGCCTTGGCAATTGCGAGAAACCTCTCGTAGACCTCGGAGATCGCAAGAGGCTCGCTCCCGGCAAACGAGGCGAGGGTGAGGGGCCTTCTCTCGGAGATGGCATGTTGAGCGACAAGCCCTACGTCGCCCGTCTTTCTTAAAAGATCGGTGATGGTCGCAAGATTTAGCCCTGCGGCCTTGGCAATGGACCCGTATAGGATGCTCGGCCCTACCCCAAGCTCCTGCTCGGGGATGAGCGTGCCCATGAGAAAGCTTGCAGCGATCCCAAGCTCCCGGTCGTCCAGATCCTCCAGGAAGGAAGAGACCAGATCCACCTTATCCAGGTTCCCGCTCACCTCTTGGACCTTCTGGCAGAGCTCTGCGAACTGGAGGAAGCTCGTCATGATCTCAGTATATCTACATGATTGCCGCGGTATATGCTGACGATATCAGAGAGTATGGCGCTTGCGGTCTCTATACGGCCAGCTCCAAGGCCGGTCACTGTGATCGTCCCTGAGAGGTCTGTGTAGATCGCAGCGGCGTTTAGCGTGGATCCTACGGCGAGGGGGCTTCCCAAAGGAACTAGCATCGGCTTTACCGTGAGGGCCGGCACCTCCCCGATCAGCTTCACCGCATACCCTCGCTTGTGGGCGAGTATCAGGGCCTCGGGGGTTATGCCCGTGATCCCGGTGACCTCTACATCGCCGTATTTCACGTCCATATCGAAGATGGAGTTCGCCAATATCGCCACCTTGCCCGCCGTGTCCACGCCCTCGACGTCGTAGGAGGGATCGGCCTCAGCGTATCCGAGCTCCTGGGCCTCGGTCAGAGCATGGTTGTATGGGTACTTCTCCTCGACCATCCTGGTCAATATGTAGTTGCATGTGCCGTTGAAGATCCCCCTGATACCGAGTATGGTGTTCCCAACGAGCGTCCTCTCGATCAGGCTGATGAGGGGCATGGTTCCTCCAACCGTCGCCTCGAACTTGAGGGCGACGTCGTTCTTCCTCGCGAGATCCTTCAGCCTTCGATAATCCACCACGAGGGGGCCTTTGTTCGACGTAACCACGTGCTTTCCCATGGATAGGGCATCGACCATATGGCCCAGGCCAGGCTGGCCATGTACTATGTTCGTGGGGGTGACCTCGACTACGAGGTCACAATCGATCGAGCCAAAGACCTCCCGAGCCGCCATATCGGAGTTGGCAACACCCTCCAGAGTGCGATGGTCCAGGATGTCCTTCGCGACAACGCCATCTGGCGCAAGGTAAGTGCCCGTATGATCGGTGACGCTTACGAGCGTCAGATCAAGGCCGATCTCCCTCATCAACTGCCGCTTCCTCTCCAGAACCTCCACGACCCCGTGGCCAACCACGCCATAGCCCACCAGGGATATCTTTACCTCCGTCATGGCTCATCCGCCTCGATAGGCTCTATAACCAGCAGATCCTTCTGGACGCCCACCTGACGAAGGATGGACATTGCCTTCTGGATCTCATCCTTTCCCGTGGCCCGGATCCTGAGATAGGCAGAAGAGGGCTCATCTATCCCCGGCATGGAGAGGGAGAGGTCGACGACCTCGGCAAAGCCAGTAGAGTCTATCTGATGGACGGTATCCCCGAGATCTCTGTCCAGCACATGGCCCACCAGCAGTACGGTGATCTCCTCCAGGAAGCGGTCCTCACCTGCGCGCACAACTATGATCCCATTGGCCTGAAGCTGCTCCTTGACCGCCTCCAACCTGGACCGGTCCATCTCCAAGATCACGCGGACCGGTATGGTGCCACGAGGGGTCTTCTTGTCCCGATGGTGCAGAACGCTGATGATATTTCCCTTCTGCTCCCGGAGCGGCTCGAGGGCCATCAGGAGCTGCCCTGGCTTATCCTGCATCTCCAAGTCCATCGAAAGTCGCATATCAAGCATTCCTCATTCTCTGCTGGTCCCAACCCCTCCCCTTTAAGGACATAAACCTTGTGCAAGCATTCGACCGAGAATTTTATTTGGACGTAAGTAGCTATGGCGAACAGATTAGGCACTTGGAGGGAACATGTCCAACCATGAGATCCGCTGGCCCGCCTTAGGACTTGCGGCTACAATCGTCCTGCTCGTCGCGTCGGCAGGGTCTACGGTATTCGTATGCAAGGAAGGATGCAGCTTTGCAAGCATCCAGGAAGCCATCGACTCTTCTATTGAAGGAGATACGATAGAGGTCCTTAACGGTACCTATTCCGAGAACCTCTACCTGAACAAGCGCCTTACCCTGAGAGGGGAAGCGGGAGAGATGCCGATGATATACGGCGGCGGCCGCGCAAGCGCTATTGTCATCTCCGCCGATGAGGCGGTTCTCGAGGGGTTCAATGTGACAGGCTCTGGCCATTGCGGCTGTGGCGACTCCGGGATAAAGATACAGGCGAGCAACTGCACCATTCGAGGAAATGTCATCCGCAACAATCGCTATGGGATATACGCCACCGGCAAGAACAATAGCATCTATGGAAACGACCTGATCGGAAACGTGGCAAACGCCTACGACACCTGCGAGAACTTCTGGGACCTCGGTCCGGAGGGATCGTCCAGCTCGCCGTGGGATATGTGGTACGGCGGAAATTACTTCGGCGACTTTGACCAGGACGAGGAGGGCTGCAGGGACGAAGACGGCGATCTGATTTGCGACCGGCCCCATAACATCTCAGGCGGAGCCAATGCCGATCACCATCCGCTGGTAGGGCCGATCCTGGCCTGAAGCCCCGGAGGGATAGAAGGCTGGCGCCTTGACAATCGAGAGCGATCTCCACGGGCCGGGGATGGCCATTGGCTTGGGAGATCGGCTTGGCCGATTCCTGAGCTGTCACCCTCGATCAGAGGGGCAATCAAAGGGGCCCCGTCACCGCCCGGAAGAGGATATCCAATATCAAAACTGCGAAGAGCACCGCCCTGTAGTTGGCCGACTGATAGAAGAGCAGGTCGCCACGAGGAGCGGTAGGCTCTCTCGCGAACTGCCATGCCTGAGAGACAAGCCAGGACCCGGCAAGGGCTGCCCCTGCCATGTAGAGCCAGCCAAGGCCCGCTGTTATTCCAAGGAGGAGCGAGAGGGCAAAGCCTGCCGACCAAATGGCGAGGACTAGCTTCGATGTTACGGGGATGCCGTAGGTTGCGGGAAGCGTGGGAATCCCCTTTGCGCGATCGCCGGCAACGTCGCGAGATGCGTCGCAGTTGGTAAACGCCCAGTCGGTGATGCAGATCATGGCGCTTAACACCAGGGCGGCTGGATGGAGGCCGATTCCGGCCTTGAGGACGCCTGCAGGGGAGATCGCAAGCCAGACGCCAAGGGGAACCAGGCCGAACGAGAGGCCCACGAGGATCCAGCTGAAGGGGGTATGTCTCTTTGCCCAGCGGGAGTAGATGGTGATCAGGATGGTTGCTGCAATCAGCACGACGAAGCTCTCGGGATTGAGGTAGAGGGCGCAAGTACAGGCCACGAGGAAGAGAAATAGGGAGTAAAGGCCTGCCTCTTTTGCGGTTACGCGAGATGATGGTAGCGGCCGGCCCGGCATCCCCACCCGGTCGACGTCGACGTCGCAGTAGTCGTTGTAGACGTAGGAGCTAGTTATCGCCGCATAGGCCCCAACCGTGGCTATAAGGAAGGGGAGGGCCTCCGGCAGGCCGCCTGTGACGGCATATGCCGAGAGGAGGGCTGCGGCTGCCGGAAGTGCCAGGTCCATTGGGGCGAGTGGTGGGCGAAGCAGCTCCAGATAGGGCCTGCATCTCATAACCGCACAGGGCATGGGGAATCACCCGAAAAGGCCAACGAATAGGTCCATGTGCTCCTGGGGCCTCACCAGCCAGTCGAGCGCTTCAGGCCTCTCCCTTATGAGCGGATACATCTCGCGGCCCCGGGAGAGCCCAAGCATCTTCAGGGCAGCGCTCCCGGGAGGCGGAACCTCCCGCAGGGGCGCCGCAGGAGAGCGGGGATTGGGGATGAATCCGTCCTCAGTGAGGAAATAGGCTCCTCCCCCGACTGCCTTGATGGGTTCATAGATCGAGGAGAAGGATCTAGCGACGTAGTTTGCCATCTTGAGCCTCTTATTGGAGGCGTTTATGGTGATGTGGCCGTAGCCTGGCGGGATTGCCGCCTTGTCCCCGGCTTTGGCCCGGATTGCCACGACGTCCGATAAGTCCTCTTTCTGAAGGAGGTAGACCGCCTCGCCCTCCAGGACCTCGTAGACCTCGGGATAGGTAATATCGAATCCCAAAATGGAGGGGTGGTAGTGGCCGGCGGTCTTTACGAACTCGACTCCAAGCATCCCTGGCGGGATGATGGTGATATCGTAGCGCAGATCCTTCTCGATGAGGCGCCCCTCGTCTGCACGACTCAGGTAGAGATCCCTGTACATGTAGTAAAGGGGCCGGTTCTCCGCCTTCGCCAGCCACTCCTGGTCGTAGATCACTTCACTCATATCGTTGAGCCAGCGGACATCCGGCTCCCTGGTCCTGCCCCCGAATGAAAGCTCCATAGGCATCTGGTGGTCTCGAAGATACATAAAGGTGAAGGTCTGCGGGGGGAGATGTCGAATAGCTTGAGAAGGGCGTTCGAATCTTATCGATTACTTGAAGGTAACCGACCTTTCAATCGAACTTATTGCTAACTATGATGCAAAGCAATTCAGATAAAGCGGTGTATTAATCGAGTGATAGGCTACATATGCACGTGAATTAAATGTTATATTAGCGTTCATTCGCGCTCATTCGTGGTTGAAATAGGAGTGAATAGGGGGTGTTCACATCCCCCATCAAGCGAAGTAGGTTCGCCTGCCATGTCATCGGGGCCCCGCCGACAGGATCATCAAGATGATGTAGATCGAGGCCGCCATCAAGAAGGCGTATAGCGCCGCCCGTGCGAGCGGAGCGTAGCGGTCCGTCACCCATGCGTCTATGATCTAATTGAGCGAGAGAAAGAGCCCCAGAGTCGAGAGCGCAGCTACAGCTATGAGGATGAAGAAGAGGGCCTTTCGAAAGATCCGGCCCATCTCCACCTGGTGGTCCCTGGCCATCGCCTCGATATCATGATTAAATGTGATGCATGGTTCTAATTTAAACTATCTTGGAGTTGGGGGCCCCCTCAAGGGGCCGCCGGCAGATAGGCTGATCAATGGATAGATTAGGGATTAAGGCCTGCAGTAGCTCTTGGAACAGGGTACCTGGTTTCCTCCTATCGTGAAGAGCTCTGTAGCCACCTTCCGATAGTCGACGAAGACGTCGACCTTCCACGTCCCCGGCATGAGGGAGACCTCGTAGCCGCGAATCGCAAGATCGCTCCATATGCAAGAGCTCCAGTAGCCGGCTGGGCCGTCAACTGGGGGAATCACGCCGAAGGAGCGCGAGTAGACGCGGCCGTTCGGGGAGTACCAGCGCCACTCGACCGAGTGCATCTTCAGGTCCCTCCAGATCTTCAGCCAGGATACCGCCTGGGTGTCGGCAGTGGTGAAGGTGTAGCTCCTCTGCAGTGGCTCGCCACAAGGGCCAACCTCCTTTGACATGGTGTGCTCGCTCAGAGGAAAGAACAGGGGGGTGGCCTCTGCGGTGCCCGCGAGGAGCAGGGCAAGTACCGCGAGCGCTATTCCGGACTTCATAATTAGGTTCACCTCGGTGAGGGGACGACGACAAGGGAAGTTCCGCACATCCCCTTCATTGCTGATATGATATATTCACAGAGGTAGTATTTTAAATTAACTTTTGGAAGTATCCACGGACCGATTAGATCCGCAATGGGACGATCCCCCGGCGCCGCGCAACCTCCGCCGGCAGATCGACTGCCGCTTCGATCGCGTCGATGATGTGGCCGTCTGCTGTAGCAACGATCATCCCGCAGAGCTTGAGCTCTCTGTCGACGGCCGGGCAGGTTCTCGCGGTGCCGGAAAGGCCCCTGCTGGAGAGGCCTTTTCGCAAGAGGGCTGCAAGCTCTCCAGATCTGGAGATCTGCGCGTCGAAGAGGATCTGCACCTCGGACGGCTCGATAAGGGCGAGGAGGCCCAGGATGGCTTCGATTGCAGTCCCCGTGATTGCGGATCGGCGAAAGCTGCGAGATGCTCCGCGGATATCGCGCAAGAGGCCATCGTCGCATAAAAAGACCAGTGCCCCAGAGAGGAAGCTCTCTGTCGTTATCAGCACGTTGTAGCCGTCGAGGGAAAGCGCCCGGCCCTTTGCCGCCTCTGCTGGCAACAGCTTTCCCCGCCTTGCCTCTGCTGCCTTTCGGCCGACCACAACCCGAAAGAGGAGATGGCGCTCATCCTTTGGGAGGCGGTAATGGTCGGCTACAAAGCGCAAGGCATAGTCCTTTGGGTATGAGCGGTCCACGAGGTAGCGCAGGTCTTTTGCGGCGGCCGCAATCTCGGGCCCGATTCCAATGGGCTGGGATCTCATGGGATCGAGGCCCCGTCCCTTCAGCGCTCCAGCTGGCCGCACGCTCGCGCCCTCACCTCTGCGTAGAGGTCGCGTCCATGGGCATCGATTGCAACAACCATCGGCCCGAGCTCCTCGGCCTCCATCTCCCAGATGGACTCGGCCATGCCGAGCTCAGGTAGGAACGATCCCTTCAAGCGGAGCTGTCCGGCCGCAGAGGCACCGCACCCCCCAGGATAGGCCAGGTATACGGCCCTTCCCCTAAGATAATCGGCAGCGCCTGGAAGGCCGCCTTTTCCGATGATTGCCCGGACGCCGAGGTCGACGACCTGGCTTGCATACCTCGCCATCCGGCCGCTGGTAGTTGGGCCTGCGGAGATGACGTCGCCTCCGCGAAGCAAGGGGCCGCAGTGGTAGATCGCTGCCCCTTCAAGGGGGATTAGATCCTTCCAGCGGAAGAGCTGGGCATGAGCCTTGTCCCGGGCGGTGTAGATGGTGCCGGAAAGCCATACGATATCTCCAGCCTTCAGGAAGAGGACCTCAACGGATGAGAGGGGGGTCCTCAGGCGATGCTCCATCCATCCTCCCCCACAATCGATGTGGCCTTTCGGTGAGCCCAGCATTGCATGTTCACGGCAACGGGAAGCGATGCGGTATGGCAGCATGCCTGCTCCACCTTCACTCCGAGGGCGGTCGTATCTCCTCCTAGGCCCATCGGCCCGATCCCAAGCGAGTTTATCCGCTCCAATAGCTCTAGCTCCAGGGGGGATGATCCCGGCATCCGGAGGAGCGCCCTCTTCGAGAGGGCTGCTGCGCCGTCGAACGTCCCCCCAAGGCCCACCCCCACGAAGAGGGGCGGACATGCGTTTCCCCCCCTCTCGGCAACCGCCCTTACGACGAACTCCAGAGGATCGTCTGCAGGAGTGAGCATGGCAATTACGCTCATGTTCTCCGACCCTGCGCCCTTGGGAAGCGCGGTTATCGAGAGATCCCGGCCGTCTACGAGATCCACGATCAAGGCCGGCATGCCAGGGCCCGTGTTGTCGCCGGAGTTAATGCGGCTAATGGGATCGACGGCGTTTGGACGAAGCGGCACCTCCAAGGTCGCCTTGCGGACGCCTTCAGCAAGTGACTCCTCAAGGGAGAAGCCAAGCTCTGCCTTGCGGCCGAGGAGGATGTGGAAGACTGGAAGGCCAGTATCCTGGCAGAGGGGAAGCCCGCGGGCCGCTGCCGCTTTGATGTTCTCGATGATTGCTTCGAGATTGGAGCGCGCAAGCGAATCGCCTTCAGCATCCCTTGCGCTCTGGATGAGGTCCTCGACCCAGGAGGGAAGGGAGGTCTCCGCTCGTCGAAGGGCAGAGACGCATGCATCGACCACGTCCTCTCGCCTCATCTCTCATCCCCTCGAATCCTTATCGGCCTCGACTGGGGGGGAACGACGAGGTTTGTCTCCTTGCCTAGCGCCCTCTCCATCGCATCCTTGTGCAGATCCCCTGATGTGTGGATCCCCCCAGGCGTCCCCCGAACGGCCCGGCATGGATACTGCTGGCAGATGAGGCCGGCGAGGGCCGGGGCCTCTTCGACGGTGTGCCCAACAATCTCCCTTGCCATATGCCATGTGGATCCGCAGGGCGACCCCCGTATCACATCGACCTTGGAGATCCGGCCGTTCTCGGACTCGACGCGGATCTCGGGGCGGCCGAGCTCTTTAGCGAAGGCGTCGATCACATCGATCCCGCAAGGCTCAAGCGTGCAGCAGATCTCGTCGACCTCGATTGGAATTCCGCTCTCCTCTGCAACCTCCTGCAGCTCCACGATCGATCCAGCGCGAGCGATCCCTCCCGGGACGATTGCGGCCTTGACGCCAGCCCTTCCGGCCCGGCGCAGGAGCTCGGGGGTGAGATCTGGATGGAAGACGTAGAGGATCAAAAGGTCGGAGCGGAAGACCGCTTGATCCAGGTTGAGATCGTCTAAAAAGGCCTCCGGATCCTCGATGAAATCGGGCAGGTACTCGGGAATGGCCACGGAGACAACAACGAAATCAGTATGCTCCTTGATCGTCTCTATCAGCCGCTCGCCATACTTGCCCCTCGTGACGACGCCTACTTGCATGCAAGGGGGATCGATGTAATGGATAGTTATCCTTTTCGGAATGAAAACAACATCCGGCGTGAGTGGATGGGAGATACACCAATAAAAGAGACGAAGGGGGGGGGAGCATCGGCCAACTCCCCAGGACCCTGCCTCAGGCCCTCAATAGATCCTCCAGCTGTGCTGCTCATGCGGATCCGGATCGGTCCAGGCCCTGTTGTAGAAGAGGATTGGAAAGTCCTTCTCGATCGATCCTTCAGCCGTGTCCGGCACGCTTCCGGGATTGTAGGCCAAGCCTATGCCCTGGATACTCGTTCCGTCTGCAACCGCCCTCTGATAGGCGAGCATCGTCAAGGGAGTGGATGCTGCGTAGCCGTATAAGCTCGATATCTCGCCGTTATCCACGATCGTCTCCACCTTGGAGCTGGATTCGCCTGCATACGCTTCGTGCACCACATCGATGCTTTCGCCAGAGGCTACAAGGCTCGAGGTCGTCTCTCGAACCGCCCGGTCATCGCCGCGTCCTGTATCCTGGATGTAGCCGCTGAATGCGATCTCTCCGCCATTTGCGAGTTCTGCGCCCATTCTTGAGTGGAGCGTATATGTATTCGCATCGCCTCCCCAAAGGGAGAGGTCGATGCTGCTTGGGCCCTCTGCCTGCAGATCATTTACGCGGACCATCGATCCGGATGTATCGGCTGAGGCAGAGATCGATCCGATCTCCAAACTGGCGGGATTTCCAGTGCAACTGTAGGGTTTTGTAGAGAGCTGGACGACGTTCTCCTGGTTTGATGCCTCGGCCTTGAAGATCAAATCATCACCGGCTGCCCGCAGATCCATAATCATCCCTCGAACGGCCCGGTCAAGGCCGCTTCCTTGGTCCTGGATATATCCGCTGAAAGCAATGTTGCTGTTGTACAGAGCGCCTGGCACGTAGAGATAGGATGAAGTCTCAATCTTGCCTCCCGTAAATTCGAGATTCGTCATAAATGGGCCTTCTGCCTGCAGATCATTTACACTGACCGTCGATTTGGATTGATCGGTTGCAGCAGAGATCGATCCGATCTCCAGATTACCCGGACTGTCGGGATCGTCTCTGGATCCAATTGGATTGATCATTAATCGAGCGGAGTTCTCCTCGTTAAATACATAGGCATTGAATAATAACTCCTGGCCGTCTGCACCTATATCCTCTGCGCTAACGATCGATCCGGACTGGTCGGCTATGGCAGAGATCGATCCTATTCCTATATGGGCGGGATAGATGTAACCCCTACCGAGAGAGATTATGGCGGAACAATCCTTGCTCGATGCCTTTGTCCAGTAATTTATTATCGTGCCCTCTTCCTGCACATTCCTGTTGGTGATTCTCGTACTCATCCCCGAAGCATCGCTGCTGGAGACGATCGCACCCTCAAGGCTGAATCTTGCGCCTTCGTCCCAGACGCCCAGCTTAGCTAAGGCAGATGGTCCCTCCACAAGCTCTAGGAGGGATGGATCGTTGACCATTGTAGTTGCCCCTTCATCGAGATTCCACGTTCCACCTCCGGCCCCGATCTGATAGTTGATCAGGGCCTGGGGATTGGGATTCGATCTCGCGAGGGCAAGCCCGTCGAAGCTGAACTGAGGATTTTGGCCCGGATATCCATAATCATATCTCATCTCCAGATCGTTGAACAGATCCCAGTTCTCGCCATAGAGGGAATTTATATAGAAATACGCGTTTCCGGGGCTCGTCAAGCTTCCATCGATGTCGAGCCTCTGCTGGGCCCTATCATCGGTGGCTAGGATCGTTCCTGAGCCCTCGAGGCTTGCTCCCGTATCGATATCGCTTCCAGTTGTCTGCAGATGTGTTGTCGAGGATGTGCTCATCAAGCCGTTCGTCGCTCCACTTATCTGCCTGATCTCGCTTCCAGTGCCTGAATCGGTTGTCTCTACGAAGAGGTCGTCGATCGCGATTGCTGCATATGCATCGGGCGTCCCAACGCCACCGATCAAGGCCTGATAGGATCCCTGGACGACTCCTTCATAGACATCGAGCTCGTCGTAGGCGTACAATATGTCTGAAGAGCATCCGGGAGTTGCGGCCTCCAGCTTCTGGTAGAACCTCGCCTGGTCTCCATTCTCCTGGAGGGGAGGGATTGATGCCAATGAACTTTGGACTTCAGGCTCAGGGGCTATGTTATATGTGATTTCGACCAGCTGCGCATTATAGTTTTTATCATAGGCGATATGAAACCTTGCATCCTGGAAAAAGTCTCCAGCGTTATCTAATTCCATTATTTGTCCAATCTTAGAATATTCTTCCCCATATTGGCTGCGAGCATTGAGGAAGTTATCTATTTTTTTCGCACGTGCCACCACGTCTTCCTTAATCTTGAGAATGGATCGCATAAAATTTTCCTTATTCTTCAAGTCTATCGGTGCATTAGCGACAAGAGCTAAAAATCCAGGATTATCAAAATTCATCACTTGTTCATAGGTAACATATTCATCCTTAGGAACTGGTTCATCATCCTCTTCCCCCTCGTATAGGGCAGAAGCTTGCTGAACAATGTCCCCTGCAGTCAATATATACTCTACCGATCCCTCTGGGGCCTGGGCTTGCAGGTCGGTCTCAGTACTCACCCCTGTGTTATGACCCTTGACGAGCCCATCGTAGGTCAGGGTCCCTCCATCTACAAGGACGTGGGACGTTGACTGGACCGCCAGATCCTCGTCCTGGGCGGCCAGATCCTGGGTGATAGTGCCCTCTCCCTCCGTATGCACCTGCACCGTCCTGTCGTCCCCCCTATCGAGCGCATATCCGCTCAGGAGAAGGTCGCCGGAGGCGAGGTTTGTATATGACCTGGCATACGTCCCGGAATCGATGGTCTCGAAGTTCCATGTTACATCCCCTGCCCGGATCCAGCTCTCGATGCTACCGCTGCCATCGATCGATTGAATATCGGCCCATGCCCTCGTGCCATCGACTCCAACGCATGCTGAAAGCGTCGCCTGGCCGAGAGCGAGGTCTGTCAGAAATCCGGTCGATAAGTCCAAGCTGTTTGCAAAAGAGCCCATCTGCAACCTGGCCTCGCCCTCTGGGACCGAGATCTCGACAGATGTCAGAGAGGTGGTCGCCTGATCGAGCCGGGCGGTGGAGCTGGCCCTGTAGTTATCTGCAGATCCACCCTCCAAGGTCAATCTCTGGGATGCCGTATAGAAATCTGGAATCCCAGAAGATCCTGTCTCTGCGCAGGTGAAAAGCTCGGTTGTTGTCAAGGGAATGGTCTCGATATGATCCACAGATTGAGATACCGTTGCATAATCGACCGTGGCCCTGGCGGTTCCAATGTAGCCCTGCACTGTGCCGCCATTTCTCAGATTCCCGGTTGCCCTGCAGCCCCTGGCGTTTGTGGCCTGGATCGTTGCGTCGATATCGTCGGCGCCAATCGATGTCAGGCTCTGGCGGGCCTGAACGTAGGCGCTCGGCCCAACTTCACCCTCGCCAGGATACATGACGTATTTGTAGATGCAGTCCTCTGCGTTTGATACGTCGACTGCGACCATGGCGTAGAGGCCGTTTGTCGCATCGTTTACAGAGTGCCTCTCGTGCAGGTCTCCCGCGACCTGAAGCGTCCGGGAGAGGCCCAATCCCCCGGAGAAGGCGGCTGTGGCGCTGTCCGAGATCCGATCCTCGACTTCTGCGCCGAATATCGTCGAGAAGCCCACGGTCGCCTTGCCATCGCTAGCAGAGAAGCTGGAGGAGATCTCTCCAATTGCGCCTCCGCTAAAAAGAATGGAGAGAATTATGGTTGATAGAAGAACATTTCGAGTCATATTACATCCATCTTTGATAGTTTATAGTATTAGTTTTTGCTATGGATACAAATGCATGAACAATCGTATCATTCATTCTACATAAATGTTAGTATGAGAGAGATCTGGATGAATAATTCTCAATGATAAGTTATCATCTAGTGTACTCCATGCGTATGTAGCATCTATTAAATTTAATAGTATCTATTTTTACCTTATACTCCCATCGACTGCTTAGATCTTCTGGCGGAGAGGCCCTGGAAAGGATAATCTAGTAGCGGTTCGGAATAGGCCTGCATGATCCCGGCATTCATGGTCGCCGGCACCCATAGCGGTGTAGGAAAGACGATCATAACCCTCGGCCTCATGGCAGCCTTGCGAGCCCGCGGCCTCGATGTCCAGCCCTTCAAGGTCGGGCCCGACTTCATCGATCCCACACACCACTCGATCATCTGCGAGAGGACCTCGCGGAACCTGGACACCTTCATGATGGGGGAAGATGGCGTTCGGAGGTCGTTTTCCAGCGCAATCAAGGGCGCTGACGTATGCGTCGCAGAGGGAGTGATGGGCCTTTTCGACGGCATGGACGGCGGCGACCTGGCAAGCTCAGCCCATGTGGCAAAGGCGCTCGGGCTCGATGTGATATTGGTCGTCAACGTTCACGGCATGTCCAGGAGCGCAGGGGCAGTTGTCCAGGGCTTTGCAGGCTTCGATCCCGCGCTCCGCTTAGCTGGCGTGATCCTCAACCAGGTTGGAAGCCCGCGCCATCTGGAGATGCTCCGCCAGGCGATAGACCACCCGATTCTCGGAGCGATTCCCCGCCGAAAGGAGATGAGCCTCTCTAGCAGGCATCTGGGGCTCGAGATGGGATATGAGAGCAATCATGATATCGCGGCGCTCGCCTCCCTACTGGAGGAGCACGCCGACATCGACCGCATCCTGGAGATGAAGGCCCCCTTGCCCAGACCTACGGCAGAAGCGGGCGCAGCTGCAAAGGCTGGCGCTCGCACGCAGGCGAAAATCGCCGTTGCAAAGGACGAGGCCTTCTGCTTCTACTACCAGGATAACCTCGACATTCTCTCTAGATGCGGGGCAGAGATCGTCCCATTCAGCCCGCTGAGGGATGAACTCCCAAACGTCGACGGACTCTACCTCGGCGGCGGATACCCGGAGCTCTATGCCCGGGAGCTATCAATCGCCCCTGCCCGCCACCAGGTCAGGAGAGCTGCGGAGGATGGCATGCCCATCTATGGCGAGTGCGGCGGGATGATCTACCTAGGCGAAGAGCTGGTCCTTGAGAATGGAAGCTTCCCGATGGCAGGAGCCCTCCCCCTCCAGGTGACAATGACAAAAAAGCTCCAGGCCCTGGGCTACGTCGAGGCCGAGGTTGCCGGCGAGAATCCACTGGCTAGAAAAGGATCCACCCTTCGGGGACACGAGTTCCATTACTCGTTGGCTGAAGCTGGCAGGGACGCCCGCTATGCCTACTCTCTCAGGCGTGGAAAGGGGATTGCAGACGCCAAAGACGGCCTCGTCGAGCACGAGACCCTTGGAAGCTACCTGCACGCCCACTTCAGCTCATTCTCCCCAAGGCACTTCGTCGAGAGGGCAATTGCCTACTCTAGGAGGTGATCCCAAGTGGCGGACCTACAGCTAGACGGCCCTCTTGCGCTTGCGTTAGCTGCAGCATTGATCCTGGGCGCGGCCATTGGGTCGATCTTCTGCTACCTGATGGTGAAGGACAGGATGCGGCGCGAGTACAAGCTCCTCCTCAGGGAGTGGAGGATGCAAGAGGAGAAGAGGATCAGGTCGCAGGCATTGAATCGAAGCCGGGCTGTTCTCAAGGGCAAGATCGGCGAGCAGATGGCCCCCCTGCTGCCCGAGTTCAGGTACAATCCGGCCGATGCCAGGTTCATTGGAAGCCCTGTGGACTACGTGATCTTCGACGGTTACTCCGAGGCGCTCCAGGGGCAAGGAAGGATCGAGAGGATCGTGCTTCTCGACGTCAAGACGGGCCGCGCAAAGCTCAGCCCCATCGAGAAGAAGGTGGAAGAGGCCGTGACCTCGGGCCGCGTGGAGTGGGAGACGCTGGAGCTTGGGTAGAGGGGATAATGCCTCGTTCAATGGGAGTGAAATACGAATAAGATCCAATAGCGCTGCTGGTTTCTTTGGAGCCCTCACGAGAGATGAACAATCAAGATTGGCAGTCGGAGTGGGAGTCCTTATCCCTTGAGATAGAACTGGCCTGGAAGAGCGATAAGAGCGGGCTGGAGATCCTCTCCGAGATGAGGCGATGAACCTCACAATCGATACCTGCGTATTCGTATCAGCTGCAAGGCCATCTGTTGAGTCATATGCCATGAGCAATAGATTTCTACAGCGGGCGAGGGGAGTGAGATCTATCAGACTTATTTTATCACAGATCCTAAATGCGGCCGATGCTCAGCTTCTTCATCGCCTTCTTGATCTCAGCGATCTCTCCATCGATATGCGTTAAACCCCATGTCCAGGTATTCACGCAGGTCAGATCTCATCGAGCGTCTGCTCCTGCATATCGAGAATAGTCTTTCTTTCTGAGAGGCTCTCCTTGTTAACCTCCAGGAATCGTTCGTTCACATCTACCCACATACGTAGCAGTTCCACTATCACATCAAGCCCTTCCTCCAGCTCCTCCTGCCAGCTTCCTCTCATGATCTTGAAGTATGGAAACTCGCCTGTGGCAGCAGCCCAGCTGACCTCCAGCTCCCGGACCTGAATAGGCCTCTTCTGAATTCTAAGAGACCTTACAAACTCCTTCAGGGCGTCTTCCTGCCCCTCAGCTACGATCCTTACATCAAAGGGCCCCTGGTTCTGGACCATGCCGGAGATGCCAAGGTTCCTGGCGATCCTCTGGACTACATCGCGAATTCCTACCCTCTGGACATCTCCTCTGGCAAGGATATCCACTCGCTGCATGTGGTTGATGGTTCGTTAACATGCTATAAATAGGCTACAGGCTCCGATCGTCTTCGGGGGGGGATCTGCAGCTTTCGCCCCGCGGCCAGGCCGCCCGGCAGCGCGATGTCACGGAGGCAGGGGGCCGCGGCCGGGCTTCGCAGGTCACGGCGGGCGGGCCGCCGGGATTCTGCCGCATCGCATCGGCCTCCGGGCCCGGCGATGCAATTGCGCCGATGGGGGAAGCTACGATATGAGTAATTTATTATATTTTTCTGATTGGCCTCCACATACTAAAGGTATATATGCGTGAAAACATATGGAGATGACGATTGTTAAGCCAATCCATTTCAAATGTTTAATGCTATATTTTATCTTAAAAATGAATACCCCGCAGCTTGCTGCGGGGTGCGCCGCCGCCTTGATGATATCGCTGGCCGCAACCCTCCTCGCCAGGCCTGACGCCCCGATCGATGCGACGAGGATGGCCCTCTCGCCTGCAGCGCCGAGGAGGGCCGCGCGGTCCCGCGCCGCGAGCAGCCCTGCGGCCTTGACGAGCTCGCCCACGTCTGCCCCGCCCATATCCTCGACTACGACCGGTAGCCGCCTATTTGTCTGCCAATAGGGGGTGCAGTCCATTACTATTCACAAGTTCTCATCATAGCTTCAGCTTATGGTATCGTCGAAGGTCGTACCAGGAGAGTGCCAGTACTTGACACGAGCAGTCCAATCTACAGAATCGATTGAGATTACCTGGAACTTCACATAGCCGTCACTGCACTTGGCAACGATGGTATGTCCCACCAAGAGTGGGGGGATGAGAGGCGACATATCCCACGCAGCAGGGACTTCTCGCACCGTAGATAGATTGACCTCGCCCATATCCTTTGTCTGACTGGAACGGTTCAAATCATCCAGATGGGTATTCCTCCACCATACGTATTCGCTATCGCGGGGGTAATCCGGATGAGTTGCCGCGCCAGGCTGCCAGCCGATGATCTCCCCATCTTGGGTGGGGTATTCGCCGGTGTTCCCTTGGGAGAAGTCAAAGCCTGAATGAGTGAGATTTGCCTCAGGATACGATGCCACCATTGAACCTGCAGATCCAACTGATGTACTAGTTCCATTTGAGCCGATCGACGTATTGGTCCCGCCTTGTTTCGTTGCATTTCCGATATTGCCCGTTACTGCGCTCATTGATTCTGGGACCACCCTGAAGGAATATTCGACGTCATGCGACTTTCCATCTAGATCAGAAACTACTATGTAATACCTCCCGGGCTCGGCAATATTGATCTCCAGAGTAACAGTATCGCCAGCGTTGGAAGCGTCTTTATTAGTTATCCCGTTGAAGTTTTTCCCGTATAGGCCGATCCTGGTCTTCATATCCTCCGGGACGCTCTCCAAGATTACCTTCAGAATGCCGGGAGAATTCAAGTCAAATCCGTAGGAGTCCGCATCTCTGGCCGGAAAAATATACCCGCTGACGGTCTGATCGAGATTAATATCCGTGGCATCGCCAAGCTGGTTGTTTGGTTCCATCGAATCCGCTACCGGTTCGAAGATCACCTTGAAGGAATATTCGATGTCATGCGACTTTCCATCTAGATCAGAAACTACTATGTAGTACTTTCCGGGCTCGGCAATATTGATCTCCAGAGTAACAGTATCGCCAGCGTTGGAAGCGTCTTTATTAGTTATCCCGTTGAAGTTTTTCCCGTATAGGCCGATCCTGGTCTTCATATCCTCCGGGACGCTCTCCAAGATTACCTTCAGAATGCCGGGAGAATTCAAGTCAAATCCGTAGGAGTCCGCATCTCTGGCCGGAAAAATATACCCGCTGACGGTCTGATCGAGATTAATATCCGTGGCATCGCCAAGCTGGTTGTTTGGTTCCATCGAATCCGCTACCGGTTCGAAGATCACCTTGAAGGAATATTCGATGTCATGCGACTTTCCATCTAGATCAGAAACTACTATGTAGTACTTTCCGGGCTCGGCAATATTGATCTCCAGAGTAACAGTATCGCCAGCGTTGGAAGCGTCTTTATTAGTTATCCCGTTGAAGTTTTTCCCGTATAGGCCGATCCTGGTCTTCATATCCTCCGGGACGCTCTCCAAGATTACCTTCAGAATGCCGGGAGAATTCAAGTCAAATCCGTAGGAGTCCACGTCTCTATCTGGGAAGATACTCCCGCCGATAGTCTGATTGAGATCAATTCCGGTGGCATCGCCCAGTTGATTGTTTGGCTCGTACAGATCCTGACCATGTACGCACCAAGTAGTCAATAACAATATCAAAGCCACCGAAAACGATGCTAAAGTCCATTTCCTCATAATATTCACACCACCAAGCATTACTATATGGGTTATCACTCCGTAATATAAATTCGTTGGCATCAGAACGGTTTTCTGTACATTCCCACCACCATGTGGTGCAGCCCAGCCACCAGCCCTCCGACGCGAAGCGCGTGCGGAGCAGCTACGGCGGCCCCGCGCCCGGTGCCTGGAGCCGCCCAAGGTTGAACTTGCTAGCAAATAAAAATGTGTGAGGAGATCCCTTGACCACTCCGGGGGAATCGAGCCGCCGCCTGGCCCACCAAAAGCGCAGCAAAAGGAGATGCCCATAGCGGATGGATCCCGATCAAAGGCGCTGTTCATGGCCTCCGAGGGCAGGGCGCCAAATGGGCATTCACCCCTTCCCAATCGCGCCTTTGCACTTCAGCCCCGGGCCAGAAAGAAAAGCCTCTCCTCGCAACAACATGCGAAGGCGGCGGCCCCCAGCCCCCCTCCTGCCGCGGCCCCCGATGCCTCACCCCCGCTTCCGAAGCGCCAGAAGCCCCGCCTGCAGCGCCTCCGCCATGCCTTCGGCATTGGGCCCGCCACCTTGCGCAAGCTCGGGCCTGCCGCCGCCTCCGCCCCCAAGAGGCGCCGCCGCAGCCTTGATGATATCGCCGGCCTTAACGCCTCGCGAGAGAGCCGTTGGCCCGACAGATGCGACGAGAATCGCCCTCTCGCCTGCAGAGCCGAGGAGGGCCACGCAGTCCCTCTCAGCAAGCAGGCCAGCAGTCTTGACGAGCTCATCTACGTCTGCCCCGCCCATATCCTGGACCACAACCTTGAGGCCGTCGATATCCAGGGCCGATGCAACGTGGCTCTCGAGCCCTGCGCGGGCGATGGCCTCCTTCAGCCGCTCGATCTCCTTCTGCTGCCCCTTCCACTCATCGAAGAAGCGGCCTGCCGTCTTCGGCAAAAGATCCGGCGGGACGCGCAATGTATCGGCCGCCTGGAAGAGGAGGTCGTCCCTCTCCTGACCTCTGCGAACCGCAGCCTCGCCTGCGGCAAACTCTATCCTTTCGACTCCGTCCTGTATCCGCTCGCATCGAAGGATCTTGATTGAGCCGATCATCCCCGTGTTCGTAACGTGGGTTCCGGCGCACGCTTCTATGTCGGATCCCACTTTTACGACCCGGATCTCCTTTCCTGGGGGAACGCCACCCTGGTAGAGCTGGAACCCGAAGAGCTTCTCCGCCTCGGCCCTGGGCATGAACGAGGTCTCGACTGGGACCATCTCCATCACCCTCCGGTTAGCCTCGATCTCGATCTCCTTCTGCTCGTCTATCGTGATTCGCTTGAAGTGGGAGACGTCGAGCCGGGCTCGATCCTCGCTTTTCGCAGCTCCAGCCTGCCAGATGTGGTCACCAAGGACCCTTCGGGCCGAGTCATGGACGAGGTGGGTTGCCGTATGATGGCGGGCGTGGGCCAAGCGGCGTCGCATATCCACGCGCCCCGTGACTGCATCCCCCGGCCGAAGGCCTTCTAGCATCTCCGGGCGCTCGGGCCGGTGGAGCACAACTCCTCCCCTGCTCTGGACGTCCACTATTGCAATCGTTCGGCCTCCAACATCGATCCAGCCGTGATCCGCGCCCTGGCCCCCACCCTCGGGGTAGAGGAGCGTCTGGTCTAGGATGAGCTGGCCCTCGAACACTCCCGCCACCAACGCCTCGAACTCCTCCTCGAAAGGCTGGCTATAGAATAGTAGACGCGTTTTCTTGCCTGGGACCTCGACCTCGGCTTCGCCGGCCTTCTCAGCCCTGATGTGGGTTGAGGCAACCATCGAGTAGAAGTTGTCCGGATAATCTATAGGCCAACTTCCCCCCACCTCCTCTGCAACCTCCTTTGCAAACTCAGGCGGGATTCCGTGCGTATCGTATAGGGAAATCATCTCCAGGAGGGGAATCGCTTCGCCTTTCTTGGCGAAGTGCCCGGCGGTCTTTCTCACAAGCCGGCGGCCCTTCTCCAACGTCTCTGCGTACTTGCCTTCCTCGATTCCCAGGATCTCGCCAATCGTTACCATCCGCTCTTTCCAGTCGGGATAGTCGAGGCGCGAGAGCTGCATCTCGACGAGATCCGAGATGGGTAGGTCGAGTCCTAGATCTTTCATCTGACGAAGCGTTCGACGGATGACGAGCCGCGCGAGGTACCCGGCCTTGACGTTCGATGGAATAATTCCATCTCCAAGCATGTAGGCAAGGCAGCGCGTATGGTCGACTACTGCATAGATCCTCTCGACTGGCGCAATCGTCTCCTCCAGCCGCTCGGGCGAGATCCCGATGCTCGACGCAATCGTTGCCCTCAGATCCCTGAGGCTTGCAGCCTCGAGGTCGACCATCCCCGCAAGACGCGCGTTTCTCGCCATGATCTCTGCGCAGTCAGGGTCAGTTACTATATGCGAGAGCCCGGCAAGACGCGAGACGTGCTCGACCATCTCCGGGAAGATAGCATCGTATATCGTAGGCGTACCCTTTGAAGCCCAGACGAACCTCTCGAGGCCGTAGCCCGTGTCGACGATGTAGTTCTCCATCTTGCTGTAGCTCTCCCCCTTTATCTTCTGGCTTCCTGCAGGATCGACCTTGAGATCCATGAAGACCAGCGTTGCAAGCTCGAGCCCCCCCACCATGACCTCGACGCTCGGCCCGGCATTTCCCCCGCCAGCCCACGGGGACTCCTTGTAGGTGATCGCGGAGTCGTCGGCCCCGAGCCCGAGCAAAAGCTCGTCACAGAGCTCGACCGTCCGATCCTTCCAGTAGATCTCCTCCCCCGGGCCGTTGAAGACGTGATGCGCCATCATCTCGAACGTCGTGAGATGCCGGCCGCTTCGGCCGACGGAGTCGAGGTCGTCAAGGCGGATGCATGGCTGGGATATGGTCAACGGGTTTGCCGGCGGCGGAACCACTCCGGATGTGACGAAGGGCTGGAAGTCGGCGATCGATGCTATAGTCAGGTAGATATCATCTCGCCATCGGGCAACAACAGGATAGCGGCCCACGCGCGTGTGGCCTCGCTCTTCGAAGAAGCTCAGGTAGTGCTCCCGCATGGATGTGAGATCCCACTCTCGGGAGAAGGTCGGCTGGCCTATGAATGTATAGGGGTCGCAAGGTGGATCGCCGCAGGTGGTTCTGGAGAAATCCCTCGTCCAGAAGTGGCCGCCGCATCTCTCGCATGTGACCCGGCGAAACCCGTTTTCGGCGAAGAATTTCAAGTTATATTCGTCAGGGATCATATGTATCAACCAGGATAGCAAGGCCCATATCCGATCAGCACTAAAAGGTTTCTGAATGGAAGATTCGATGGAGTTCCGGCCAAAAAGCCGACACCCAAGGCATATCCTCAACGAGATCAAGTGGAGGGGGCTTTCCCTGGACCGCTGCCAGGTGGAGATACTCCATAGGGGCGCGCCCCATGACAGGTTAAGGGTCATGGCGAGCGAGATCGACCTTGGGCGGTCCACCTTCCTTTTGGGAGGTGTGGAGATCCCCTACCACCGCATCGCTCTAATCGCCTTCGAAGGGAAGACTATATTTCGCCGCTCGGATCTGGTGAAGGGATTAGGTGATTAATTCACCCGAAGCACCTTCAGCATGGAGCAGACCTCCACGCCAGATATCTCATCGATGCCCTTCTTATCTATCAGAACTGCAATGGCGTTGGTCTTGGCCTCGTGATCGAAGAGATAGTCAATGGTCTCCTCCATTGTCCGCCCGGACGTTATCACGTCGTCTATGATGACGCACTCCTTGCCCTTCACATCGGAGAAGTTCGCGCCGAGGTTGCCGTGTCTTTGGCCAGCATCCCCGGAGACCAGCTGCTTGCTCGGCATGTAGACCGCGAGGTCGACTCCCATCTCCGTCGCCACGTGGGTTGCCAAGGGAAGTCCGCTTAGAGCGATTCCCACCACAACGTCCAGATCGCAGCTGTTCCTGTCGAGGACATCGCAGATCATATCGGCCATGGCCTGGGAGACGTGTCCCAGCCGATAGGCGCTCTTGCCTATCATGGACCAGTCGACGGAGACGTCCTTTGGACCTGGGACCGCTCCCGCCTTCTCCGCATGGGTGAGCAACCAGGTGACGGTCTCGCTCGACACGTTCAGCTCCTCGGATATCTGGCCTTCGACAAGCCCTTCGGACTTCAGTTCGGCCGCCTTCTTCATCAAAGTCTCAATGTTCTTCATGGATTCATCCTCTCTTCCTTTTAGCATTGGGCGTTCCGCAGACCGGACAGACCTCCTCCCCATGCCTCCGGCCGCAGGCAGGACAGCGCTCTACCCTCTTTTGCACCCTCCTTATGCCCGGCTGTTGCACGGGCAAGATCTTCAGCCCCAGGTGCAGAGCGACGTTCTGCATGGCGTAGTCGTCCGTGGCTAGCATTGCCCCAAGCTCCAAGGCCTTCGCCAACAGCTCGAGATCGGCCGGGGAGAGGACTGCGATGTCGCCAGTCTCCCTCGCGGCCTCTACCGCCAGCGAAAGCGCCCCTTTGGTTGCCCCCTCCACACGGACATTTGAGATCTGCAAAGCCATACGGGAGCGAATATCCTTGAGCTCCCTCTCCACCGAGGGGACGGTGATCAGCTCCCCCTCCATCCTCTTGCCCAGTATGAAGACCGATGCATCGGCCACGATGTACTCACACATCCTAACTCCCTTGGGATTTATACTACTTGGATCTTACTGGGCCATGGATCAGGGCAACGCCCTTGATCCGAGTATATGAATTTCGAGGATGCCGAATGGCAAGTCGTAGCGGGCCGTGGCTTGCGGCACCGCTCTTGATCTGACCAAAACGCTATTAACGTATGATGCTCTTCAGGGCTGGGATACCCCATGGCAAAGAGCAGGAGCAAGGGCAGCAAGGCTGATAAGCGATCCAGCAAGGCAGCAAATGAGAAGGAGGTCCCGGCAGCCTCGGCCAAAAAGATCAAGGCCAAAACGGATGCCGATCGTCGCAAGAGCAAGATAGATGGGATCAAGAAGACCCTGATGCCTGCCGTGCTCGGGGTCATGGGTGGATTCGCCATCAGTGCCATGCCCGATATAAGCGCGAACTATCCATGGCACTTCGTTGTCCTGAACTTCCTGCTGATCACGCTGATAATTCAGAGGGTGATCTACCCCAAGATAGGGATCGAGGTGATGGAGTTTAAGGCCAAGGACTGGATCTATGTGGAGTTCATCGCCATCGACCTATGGCTGGTCACCTGGACCATACTGATCAATTAGGAATATCCATGCGTATAGCGGTCATCAACAGGGACAGGTGCCAGCCACGGAAATGCTCCAAGGAGTGCGAGTACTTCTGCCCCCCCGTGCGCACAGGGGACGAGACGATAGTCTTCGAGGGGGGAAAGCCGTTCATCACCGAGAGTCTGTGCGTCGGCTGCGGCATATGCGCCCATAAGTGTCCATTTTCGGCCATCACAATTATCAATCTGCCCCAGGAGCTGGACTCCCCCATCCATCGCTACGGACAGAACGGATTCGCCCTCTACGGCCTGCCCCTCCCGGTTGCCGGCAAGGTCACTGGCCTTCTCGGCCCAAACGGCATTGGCAAGTCCACTGCGGTCTCCATCCTCACCGGCATCCTTCTACCAAACCTGGGCAAAGGCGCCACATGGGAGGAGGTCCAGGGCCGATACGCGGGTTCAGCCCTCGGCGACTACCTGAGGAAAGTCTCCGATCGAGGGGTGAGGACGAGCTTCAAGCCGCAATACGTCGACCGCATCCCAAAGAGCTACAAGGGATGCGTGAGCGATCTGCTCGATAAGACGGACGAGCGCGGGGCCTTAGGCGACCTTGTGGAGAGGCTCGGCCTTCCTCACCTCATGGAGAGGGAGGTCGAGAGCCTAAGCGGCGGAGAGCTCCAGCGGGTGGCTGTCGCCGCATGCGCCGCAAGGGATGCCGAGGTCTACTTCTTCGACGAGGTTAGCCCCTATCTCGACATTTATCAGAGAATAAACGTGGCCCGCGTGCTCCAGGACCTGGCCTCGTCAAGTGCCGTGATGGTCGTGGAGCACGATCTAGCCCTTCTGGACCTCCTAGCCGAGTCGGTTCACGTGGTCTTTGGAGTGGCCGGGGCCTACGGCGTGATCACCCGGCCAAAGGGCGTCCGAGTTGGGATCAACCAGTATCTGCATGGATTCCTTCCAGAGGAGAACGTCAGGATCCGATCCGAGGCAATCGAGTTCGAGGTCCACGCACCGCGCATGGAGAAGGAGATCCCCGACCTTGTGCGCTACGAGAGCTTCCAGGTGAAGTATCCCACATTCCATCTGACCGCAGAGGCAGGTTCGATCCGCAAGGGAGAGGTCGTAGGGATCCTCGGCCCAAACGGCATCGGCAAGTCCACCTTCATCAAGGTCATAGGAGGCATTGAGAAGCCCTCGTCGGGCAAGATTGATACGAAGCTCAGGATATCCTATAAGCCCCAGTACCTGAAGGCCGACGCGGGGATCTCGGTCGAGGCATTGCTAAGAGGACTCTCCAAGGAGTTCAACTCGAGCTATTACCAGTCTGAGATGATCAAGCCCATGGCGATAGAGCCGCTCCTCGACCAAGAGCTTCCCGAGCTATCAGGAGGCGAGCTCCAGCGCGTCGCAATCGTCGCCTGCCTCACTAGGGAGGCCGACCTCTACCTCCTCGATGAGCCGAGCGCCCATCTTGACGTGGAGCAGAGGATGATGACTGCGAAGGTCATGAGGCGCTTTGCCGAGTCCACGGAACGCTCGGTGATGGTCGTGGACCACGATATATACACGATCGACCTTCTCTCCGAGCGGTTGATCGTCTTCGATGGCTTGCCAGGCGAGCAGGGAATCGCCCACCCGCCGTATGATATGCGCCAGGGAATGAACCGCTTCCTCGCGGGGATTGGGATAACGTTTCGCAGGGACGAGGACACCCGCCGGCCCCGCGTCAACAAGCCCGGGTCGCGTCTCGACAGGGCACAGCGCGAAAGAGGCGAATATTATTATGCTCTCGAGGAGACCGGATAATTGGTGATACGTTTTGCCATTGAGCAATGGTTATGGCGTTGTGGTCGGAAAGCTTGCCGGCCATAAGATCGAGCCTCCGGATGAGGAGGGCCGCTGGCCCCACTATCAGATCTTTGTGGATACACCGGCCGGTCGCTACGAGTGCGTGGTGAACCTTAAGTCCCGAACCGAAGTGAAGATCGAGTATAGGGACTTTCGAAACCTGCAGCGCAGGTACTTCTCCCCCATCCTGGAGCTTCCCGACGGCCTCCATCGCCTGGAGAGCAGGCCAAGATCCGGTGCCTTGGACGTCATCCGCCATCCCGGCCTGAAGGATCCGCGCTACATCCTTCCACTCCCGTGGATGGTTCCCCATCGCAAGATTCCAAGGAGCCAGAAGCTGAGCCGCGGATGGATCAGGCGTACATGCCCCTGCACCAGATGGTGGCGCGAGAGCGGCCTCGACCTGGTCCAGCTCATGGAGTACTACCTGACAAGCGTTGCCAGGATCTACATATTCGGCGAGCCTTACGATACCGGCCTTAGGTGTGCACAACGTGCATATGACACAAGGCGATCCGGTGGAGAGCCCCTTCGCTTACGAGAACGGCATATGGCAGGACGGCGGGCTTCTCCTGGAGTACACCGATCCAGAGCCTCGTCTCTCTGCCCTGCTGACCAAGTTCGAGACCCAGTCACTGCATACCGGCGACGACGGCCATCCCCTGTGACTTAACGCGGCGACGCTCTCGATGACAATCCAAGGCCTCCCTTATATCTGGATGATATGGAATCCCAACGACCCTTAGGCCTCTTGATCCGCCGGCCATTCATCCGCAGCATCGAGGCCGACAGACGGCTGGAGGCCTTCCTGGTCACGGCCGTCGCCTCGATCCTCGCCATCCGCTTCACCTTGGAGATGACCGGCTACCCCCAGCTTGGCGGTGGCGGGCTCCACATCGCCCACGTCCTTCTGGGCGGGTTCTTCATGATGGCTTCCATCGTGATCCTGCTCGCCTACCTCGACGAGTACTCTCGCGACCTGGCAGCAGTGATCGGGGGGTTCGGCTTTGGGGCCTTCATCGACGAGCTTGGAAAGTTCATTACGTGCGATAACGACTACTTCTTCCAGCCCACGATCGCCCTGATATACATCACATTCGTCCTGCTCTACCTCGGATTCCAGGCGATAAATGGAAAGAGAGACCTCACGCCGGAGGAGAGGGCGATCAACGTCCTAGAGATCGCCAAGTCCGCCATCCTCAACGATATGGATATCCAGGACCGCCATCGTGCCCTGGACTTGCTCCAAGACGGCGATCCCCCTCACCCACTTGCGCCAGCCCTGAAGGAGATGCTCGACGCGACCTTGGCCGTGCCGGCGCAGAGCCCCGGCACCTACAAGAGGCTCAAGGAGACGGCAAGGCGCATATACCTCGGGCTTGTTCGAAAGAGATGGTTCACAACAGCCGTCGTCGCGGCCTTCGTCCTGGTATCCCTCCTCTCCCTTCTCGATACGCTCGTCCTCGTTACGATCAAGATGCTGGAGTCGATGCTGGAGATGGAGCTCGTCTCCCTGACAACGACGGAGTGGCTGAGCACAGCCTCCCTTGCCCTCGCAGCCCTGATGGTCTTGAGGGGCGTTCTGATCATCCACAAGGACCGCCTCCAGGCCTACAGGAGGTTCAAGAGGGCGGTTTTGGTGCAGATCTTCCTCGTGCAGGTATTCTCCTTCTACGCCGACCAGCTCTACGCCATATTCGGCCTCTCGACGAACATACTCACCCTTGCCGTTCTGCGCTACATGATCCGCCAGGAGGAGGAGATCGAGGAGCAAGCGATAAGTAAGGCCGGGAGGATTGCCAAATGATGAACGGAAGGAAGAGGTCGGATATCAAGATCGGCCTTGAAGTGGAGATCGTCATGAAAGAGGATCAAAGGAGCGGAAAGAGGACGCGGGGAGTGGTCGAGAAGATATTGACCAACTCTGCCAATCATCCTCATGGCATAAAGGTGCGACTCCGAGATGGCAAGGTTGGAAGGGTTCAGGAGATCCTGAGCTGAGGTCAGCCTTTTATCCCCTAGAACCATCCCCAAAACCATGACGAAAGAGGTCCATTGCGCCCACATACTGGTCAAGAACGAGAAGCTGGCACGCGAGATCCTGAATAAATTGAAGGCAGGCGAGGGCTTCGCAGAGCTTGCGAAGAGGAAGTCCGATTGCCCGTCGGGAAAGAGCGGGGGCGACCTTGGATGGTTCGGCAAGGGCCGCATGGTCCCCGAGTTCGAGAAGGCAGCCTTCGAGGGGGAGAAGGGGGCAGTAATTGGGCCGGTCAAGACCCAGTTCGGATATCATATAATCAAGGTCCTTGGGAAGAGATAGGCGTCCCATGAGCGAAGCCGATCTAATCGAGAGGGCGGCCGATGGGCTTAGCCTCTCCACGCGCCAGGTCAGGTCTGCAATGGAGCTGCTCGACTCAGGAGCGACCATTCCCTTCATCGCCCGCTACAGGAAGGAGAGAACCGGAGGGCTCGACGAGGTGGCGGTAGCGAACGTCAGGGACGAGATCGGCCGGCTCAGGGCAATCGAGGAGCGCAGGTCCGCCATAATGCGCTCCCTGGATGAAAGAGGCCTCTTATCCCAGGAGAGGGCGCGCATCCTCGCGGCCGAGAGCCTCTCCGCCCTCGAGGACATCTACAGGCCTTATCGGCCCAAGAGAAGAACGAAGGCGAGCATTGCAAGGGAACGCGGCCTCGAGCCGCTCGCCCGGCTCGTCCTCCATCAGGGCGACCTCGAGCCCTCCCGCGAGGCTGAGGCCTTCGTCGATCCCGGAAAGGACGTTTCATCGGCAGAGGAGGCCCTTGCCGGGGCAAGGGAGATCATCGCCGAGTGGATCAGCGAAGATGTGGAGACAAGGGCAACCTTGCGCAATCTGATGCATACACGCGGACTCGTCCGCACAACGGGGCTTTCTGGACGCGATGGCGGCAAGTATCGCGACTACCTCGAATATGAGGAACCGCTATCGACCGTGCCGTCTCATCGGATCCTCGCTATGATGCGCGGGGCAAGGGAGAAGATCCTCAGCCTCCACATAGTCCCGCCGGAGGAAAGGGCGATTGCGCTGCTCGAACGCCGATTCGTCGACGGAAAGGGACCCTGCACTCAAGAGGTGCGCCTCGCCATCAAGGATGGCTATAGAAGGCTTCTCCTTCCATCGTTGGAGAGGGAGATGCTGGCATGGGCAAAGGAGCGCGCCGACAAGACGGCCATATCCCTCTTCGCACAGAACCTGCGCCAGATCCTCCTTTCGCCCCCCTTGGGGAGTAGAACCGTGCTTGCCATCGATCCTGGATTTCGAAGCGGCTGCAAGGCAGTCGTGCTCGACGGCCAGGGGACGCCCCTCCACTGGGATACGATCTACCCCCATCCCCCCATCGGTCGGAGCAGGAGGGCGGGCGAGATCGTCTCGGAGATGGTCGAGCGGTTCGCAGTTTCCGCAATCGCAATCGGAAACGGTACGGCCGGCCGGGAGACCGAGTCCTTCGTAAAGAGTCTTCAGCTCCTCATCCCCTGTGTGATGGTGAGCGAGGCAGGGGCCTCGGTCTACTCCGCCTCCGCGCAAGCGAGAGAAGAGCTGCCATTCATGGATGTGAGCATGCGGGGGGCTGTTTCCATCGGCAGGAGGCTCATCGATCCCCTGGCTGAGCTCGTGAAGATCGAGCCAAATGCGCTGGGCGTGGGGCAGTACCAGCACGACGTGGACCAGAAGGCCCTGAAGGAGAGGCTCGACGAGGTCGTCCAGGCATGCGTGAGCGCCGTTGGGGTGGACCTGAACACCGCAAGCGCCCCACTATTGACCTACATCCCCGGCCTTGGCCCGACCCTTGCGAAGAAGATCGTCGACCGCCGCGAGGAAAAAGGACCCTTTAGAACACGTTGGGAGCTGCTCGACGTCCCTCGCCTGGGGCCCAAGGCCTTCGAACAGGCAGCCGGCTTCCTGAGGGTGCTTGATGGGAACGAGCCCCTCGATGCCACAGCAGTCCACCCGGAGAGCTATCACCTGGTTGAGCAAATGGCAGGAGACCTCGGGGCATCCATCGGCGAGTTCCTGGCAGACGAGGAGCTTCGGCGAAATGTGGACCTCTCGCGCTATGCTAATGGTCGCGTGGGAGACGCAACGCTCAAGGCGATCATCGATGAGCTAGACGGGCCGGTACGAGATCCCCGCCAGAGGCTCGAGCCTTCCAGCTTCTCCATTCGCGTCGGCTCCATAGACGACCTTCATCCGGGCATGGTACTCCCGGGGATGGTCACCAATGTGACCGCGTTTGGGGCCTTCGTCGATATCGGCGTGCATCAGGACGGCCTTGTGCACAAAAGCCAGCTCTCCAATGAATTCGTCAGGGACCCGGCCGATGTCATCAGCACAGGCCAAGGGGTGACTGTCAGGGTTTTAGATGTGGACCTGGAGAGGGGGCGCATCTCCCTGTCCATGAAGGATCAGGCTGGGATGGGCTAAAAGGAGACGCTACTTCTTCCGGTGAATGGAACAGTTTATGGCCAGGGGGCGCATCCGAACGTATGGGTAGATCCATGGCAATACCAACCAGACCGTTCGGGAATGCCGGCAGAAGGGTCACCTGCTTGGGGTTAGGCGGTGAGGGCGTCTTGCGCACCAATGGGCGTCGCTCGGAAGCCCTCGCGGTGATCGAACAGGCTCTCGATGAGGGCATCGCCTACTTCGACACCGCTCCAGCCTACGCCGGATCCGAGGGCTACTACGGCCTCTTCTGGAAGGGTCACGAGACGGCGCGAAAAGACATATTCCAAGCATCCAAATCATCGAGCAGGGATGGCGAAGGAGCGCTTGCCGACCTGGATAGGACGCTTTCGACGATGGGGCTCGACCACCTGGACCTCTGGCAGATCCACGATCTGCGAACCTGGGACGATCTCCAAAGGATAGATTCCTCAGGCGGCGCCCTCGAGGCCTTCCTCCAGGCCAAAGATGCCGGGATGGTGAAGTTCATAGGCGTCACAGGCCATCACGATCCCACGGTGCTCAGGCATGCCGTCGAGAGCTGGCCAATCGACGCCGTGCTCATGCCGGTCAATCCCGTCGAGGCGATCGTCGGAGGCTTTCTGGATCAGACGCTGACTGCTGCACGAGAGAGGGGGATCGCCGTAATCGGCATGAAGCTCCTTGGGGCATCCCATTATCTAAACCCAAAGGCGGGAGTTACGGCGGAGCTGCTGATCCGCTTCGCGCTGAGCCAGGAGATATCCCTCGCCACCGTTGGCTGCTCATCGCCTGCCGAGGTGAGGACCCTCGCAAAGGTCGGACGCAACTTCCGCCCCATGCCCCTCAACGAGCAGAAAGTTCTTCTAAAGATTTTTCGGCCATATGCTCGAAGGCTTGCCTTCTATCGCGGCGTGATCTGAGGCCGCATGGGATATCTAGTATCACAATGCAAGTGTTGGCCATGCTTTTCTTTGTAGGCTTGGGGCTCTACGATGAGAGGGACATCTCGGTCAAGGGACTGGATGTGGTAAGGAAGGCGGATCTGGTCTATGCCGAGTTCTACACCTCCCGGCTGATGGGAGCATCGATCGAGAGGCTGGAGGAATTCTACGGCCGAGAGGTAGTGCCGCTCTCCAGGCAGGATGTGGAGGTGGACCCGGCCTGGCTCTCCAAGGCCCAACATAGCGATGTTGCCTTCCTGGTGGGAGGGGACCCCATGATATCCACAACCCACCTGGACTTGCGGTTGAGGGCTCTAGATATGGGGATCGAGACCAGGGTCATCCATGCCTCCACGATCCTTCCTGCCGTCTCCGGCCTCACCGGACTGCAGAACTATCGCTTCGGAAGATCCACATCGATCCCCTTTCCCTATACCGCCCGAGGGAAGAGGGTGGTCCCAGAGACGCCCTATCATGTCGCCATGGAGAATCGAAGGCTGAACCTCCACACCCTCCTTTACCTCGACCTCCAGGAGGAGAGATGCATGACCGTAAACGATGGGGTTGAGATCCTGTTGGAGGTCGACAGAGATCGAGGCGACGGTCTCCTCGGATCGACGCTGGGCGTGGGGATAGCGAGGGCAGGATCCGAGGATGCTGCGGTGAGGGCTGACCGATTGGAAGCGCTCGTCCATCATCCATTCGGCGGGCCCTTGCACATCCTGGTGATCCCGGCGAGGTTGCACTTCATGGAAGGACGAGCGCTGATGGCACTCGCACGAGCCCCGGAGGAGCTCGTGAAGGAGGCGGAGATCTGAGGGCGAAGGCTTAAATAAGCCCTGAGTATTCCCCCAGGAATACTGGAGGAATACAATGCCCAAGGTTACAGTGGAGATCCCTCAGCACATCATAGACGATGTGAGCGAGCATGTGGGCGACGGAAAGAAGTTCGTCAACTTCTCCGACGCTGTGAGGACGGCTCTAAGAAAGATGCTGGATCAGCTCGACGAGGTGGACCGCCGCCATGGGCGCCTGGAGACGGAGAGATGAAGATCGGACTGGAGGCGGAGTTCGATTCCGCCCATCACCTTCCTCGATACCAGGGCCGCTGCGCCAGGGTTCATGGACATACATATAAGTTGGAGGCTGTATTCGAGGGGGACGTTGAGGAGGAGAGCGGCATGGTTGTCGACTTCTATCGGCTCAAGGCCCTGATCGGCTCGGCCCTGGAGAGGCTGGACCATCATGACCTAAACGATGCAATGCCAAATCCAACAGCGGAGAGGATAGCACAGTACATCTGGGAGGAGATCTCGGGCCATCTAGAGGGAGAATCTTTCCGTCTTGTTTCTATAAAGCTCTGGGAGGGAAGGGGCAAATGGGTGATGATGAATTGAAGAGAGCAGTCTGCCTCACCTCCGGCGGGCTCGACTCGACCGTTGCCGCGACCGTGGCCAAGAAGGAAGGGTACCTCATCCATCTCTTCCATATAAGCTATGGCCAGAAGGCGGAAAGTAAGGAGCATGAGGTTGTGAAGAGGCTAAAGGAGGCCTTGGGGGCAGAAGAGCTCGTATCTGTGAACCTGGATATTTTCAAGAACCTTTCCGCCCTGACCACCCCGGGAGCCGCCATACCGATCGGTGCTGATGTCGATATGGAGGCATCATTCACTCCGCCAACCTGGGTGCAATGCCGAAACCTGGTATTCGTCTCCTTGGCAGCTGCCTATGCCGAGCACCTGGGAGCGGAGAGGATCTATGTGGGCTTCAACGCCGAGGAGGGAAGGTCGTATCCTGACAATCGCCCGGAGTTCAGAGATCGGTTCAACCTGCTTCTGGAGAAGGCCGTGGCCTCATTCAGCCGACCTTTGCGCATAGAGGCTCCATTGATCGATATGATGAAGCCAGAGATCGTTCGGCTGGGATGCGATGTGTTGGCGCCGATCGACCTCACCTGGTCCTGCTATTTGGACGGCGATCTGCATTGCGGCGTCTGCGAGTCGTGCCAGCATCGCCACAGGGGGTTCTTGGATGCAGGCGTTGAGGATCCAACCGCATACCTTTGAGGGCTGGGTTGGGGAGATCTTCTCGAGCTTCCAGGGGGAGGGGCCCCTTGTGGGGCGAAGACAGGTCTTCGTCCGGCTCGCCGGCTGTAACCTCAACTGCTATTACTGCGATACGAGGAGATTCCACCAGCTCCCAATGGATTGCCAAATAGGGGCCGGGCGTGCAGCGTTGGACAATCCATTGGGAGTCGGGGGAGTGATGGCCGCCATCCACGACCTGTGGGTTGCGGGAACGCATAGCGTATCAATGACAGGCGGAGAGCCCCTATGCCAGCATCGCTTCCTAGGATCGCTTGCCAGAACCTGCCAGGTCTCGGGCTATCCAGTCTATCTGGAGTCCAATGGATACTCAGTCAAGCGATTCGAGATGGTCAGGGACTACATCGACTTCGCTTGCATAGATCTGAAGCTTCGAAGCCATAGAGCATGCTCTAACGAGTCGTGGGCAGACCTGATCGAAAACGAGATAGCCTGCCTCCGTTCCGCAGGCGAGGCTGGGATCTACTCCATCGCCAAGGTTGTGGTAACTAGGGGTACTTCTCCCTTCGAGATCGAGGAGGCCTGTTCCAAGTTGGGGAATCCTTCTGCCCTTGTGATCCAGCCGGCATCAGGGGACGCTCCCCCTATGGAGGAGGTATTCCGCCTGCACGAGCTGGCATCGAATTACTTGGGAGGGGAGAAGGTGATGGTGATACCCCAGGTACACCGATCGATGGGCATCCAATGAGAAAGATCCTATTCCCGCCCCCTCCTGCGAGCAGCCTTACTCCTGCCCCGCCTCCACCGGCTCATCCTTTACCGGCTCATCCTCTAGCGACTCAGCCTCCACCGGCTGGTCCTTCTTGGGAGCGTGATCCCTGTAGCGGGTGGAGAGATCCCATTCCTCAATCTTCCTGTCCAGGGCCTCGAACATATGCTTCTCAGCCGCCCTAACGGTCTCAAGGTCGCCACGAAGTACCAGGATCTCCCTCTCTTCCACCTCTCCAACCATATCCACCTTGGCCTTCCTCCGAACCGGTTCAAGCTCGAAGCTCTCCACCAGTTCCCGTATGACGCTCACTGGCATGCCCAGCGGTATGGCCAGGTCGTAGAGTCCTCGCAGATCCTCCGATGTATCCTCTTTAGGAGCCCCCATGATAATATCACCACGCGCACCTCTGATGCTCTCGATTTAAGCCTGTCGAAAGACGGGCCTTCTGCCCCATCCTAGGGAAAATGTTATTAATGGGATGGGTAATCAAGGAGCAGGTCGGGCCCGTAGCTTAGCCTGGTTGAGCGCACGGCTGATAACCGTGAGGTCACGCGTTCAAATCGCGTCGGGCCCACTCATGTTTTCATATTAGTTGCTGAAAATATATCAGAAAGGGGATCTCAATATCTGGCGATCTCACCCCTGAGGTCCACGTTCATTAGCATATCGTACTTCAACCTCTGGCACCATCCAGCTTTATCGAAGATTCCCATAAAGCAGACGCCAATCAGCTTCTTGTGCTCCACCACCTTGAGGAATGCCTCGATCTCCTCTAAGGTCACGCCGATCTTCGGCATGGCCATGCCGCCTAGTATCACGAGAGCATCTGCTGCCGCCGAGGCAGGGCCGCCCAGCTCCAGGCCGTATTCTGTTGCCACAAGCGCCCTCGTGCCATCGATGTTGAGATTTGGGACGAATGCGAGCTCCTTATCGCGTACGGGAAATCCCAAAAATAGGGCAAAGGGGGTGCAAAATCCGGGCGTTCCCACGAATGTGATCTTCTTGTCTTCCTTCACCATATCTCTAAAGCCGTTCAGCATTCCTCCAAGTCCCGACAAGTCCTGAGCTTCAGCCATATTGATCATCCAACTCATAGTCCTCATGGGCCTTAATACTTGTGAGGAGATCTAGTCCACATTGTCGCCAGTTGCGCGCGCTCTCGTCCAACGGTTCGGCTGCCAAAGGGAATGAATCTGCAACCGCCTGTGAATGGGCCAATATCGAGGCCCATCAGAACGTTTAAAAGTGGGAACGGTCTCTGACCTTCACGATGTCAAAGAGATCCCCGGATAGGAAGCAAGGGGGGAAGAAGGAGGTGGATAAGGGCCAGCCGAGGGCAGCTGCGTCCGCCCCCAAAAAGCAGGCCGTCCCCAAGCCCGCGCCCCCAAGGAAGCAGGTCCATAGCCCGGACCGGTACTGGTACGGAGCAATCCTTGCGATCATGCTCTTCTCGTTATACCTCAGGGTTATCATCCCCTGGAGCCGGGTCTTCCAGGGCGACGTGGTGATGTTCTCAAGCGAGAGCGATGCATGGTATCATATGATGCTCGCAAAGAGCACAATGCTCAACCTTCACCGCACCTTCTTCGATCCACTCACCTACTTCCCCTACGGCACCAGCCTGCACTTCGGACCCTTCGTCAGCTGGGGAATCACCATCCTCTCCTATATCGTGGGCCTCGGCCGCCCGAGCCTGCACACGGTGGACGTCGTTGGAGCATACTGGCCGGCGATCATGGGGACGCTCCTGATCCTTCCGGTCTACTCGATCGGAAAGGAGATCGGCGGCCGGGGATGCGGCCTTATCGCTGCGATCACAGTCGCAGTCCTGCCAGGGCAGCTCTTCTCGCGAACGACGCTTGGATTCACCGATCACCACTCAACGGAGACCCTGTTGAGCACGCTTGCCATGCTCTTTTTGATGCTAGCTCTGAGAAGCGGCAGGGACCTCAACCTCTCCACCATTAGACAGATCGAGAGGACCGATGTTCGAAGATCGCTCATATTTGCCGCTCTGGCCGGGATCTTCCTTGGGCTTTACATCGACTCCTGGGCGATGGGAATCCTATTTGAGGGCATCATCCTCATCTTCGTGACCATCCAGGCCGTTATAGACCATCATCGAGATAGGAGGACCGATTATCTGGGAATTATCCTGGGCATTGCCTTCCCCCTAGCCTTCTTGACAATCCTTCCATTCGCAAATCCACAGAACAAGTTCAGCGTCATCCAGTACTCTCTCTTCCAGCCCATGATGTTGCTTCTGGGAGCGATCTGGGTGGTTGAGATAGCCGCACTATCTCGTTATCTCAGAGGGAAGAAGATCGGAGGCGCTGCCGGATTCCCCCTCTCCATCGTGGGCGTAGCAGTCCTGGATCTGGCGCTTGCCTTCGTGATATCCCCAGGCTTCATCAGCTACCTGAAAGGAGCAATCCCGTTCTATCTATTACCAAGAGCAGGCGGGGCGGCAACCGTCCAGGAGCTCTCGCCCCTATGGTACAACAACGGCATCGCCGGAAACTTCCCAGGCATACTGAATTTGGTCATGGCAAATCCGCCTGCCTTGCTCGATATCATAACGACGACGTTCTTCTTCGCCCTCGTAGGCATCGCGCTTCTCACCCTCAGATACTCAAAGGATCTTCGCGCCTCCGACCTTCTGGTCGTTGTGTGGAGCCTGATAATCCTCGGAGCGACGCTTTCGGCCAATCGGTCCGCCTACTACTTCGGCGTGAATGTAGCGATCCTATGCGGGTATTTCGGAATCAGGTTCCTGGAGCTCGTGCATATCGATGATCTGGACGGGAAGGTCGTGGCATGGACGAAAGAGCCCAAAGAGATGGTCAAAGACGTGAAGGTCCAGCATCTGGCAGCACTCATCGTTGTGGCGCTCCTCCTGGTATATCCCAGCCTGAGCATGTCCAACCTCATGGCAAACTCGGTGGGAGGCCCGGATCGCGACTGGTACAACTCCATCATGTGGCTTGGAAACAACACGCCCGATCCAGGGCTCGGCATCTACGAGATCTACGAGCGGCCACCTGAAGGAGAGGCCTTCACATACCCGGATACGGCATATGGGGTCATGTCGTGGTGGGACTACGGACATCTCATCGAGACGATAAGCGGGCGCTATCCCAATGCCAATCCCTTCCAGGAAGGCATAGGCAACAAGACAGCTGGCGTTCCCGGATCGTCCCCCTTCTTATTGGCGGAGTCCGAGGAGGAGGCCGAGAGGGTGCTCTCCAACCTTGACCTCAACCGGTCCCCCTATATGAACACCAAATACGTCATGACGGATGACTCCATGGCTCTAGGCAAGTTCCACGCGATCGCCGCCTGGAGCGCCATTCCCTACAACCGCTACTCTGGGGCGGTCTACCAGCCCCAGGGAGAGACAATTGTGCCAATCCAGTTCTGGCAGGAGCCCTACTTCCAGACGATTGTTGCAAGGCTCCATATGTTCGATGGAAGCGAGGCCCCAATCTCCGACGCGGTAGGCATCGCCTACAAGGCAATCGAGGTGCAAGATGGGATGAGCGTGCCAGTCATGGTATCAGCACCCGAGATCTCCGCCAACCTCTCTGAGCTCCGCGAGTTCGTCAACCAGAGCTTGGGCCAAGGGCTCACCGCTGCGATCGTCAGCCGAAGCCCGGCTGCGCCATGCGTGCCGGTAGAGGCCCTCCAGCACTACCGCCTGGTCCATGAGTCAGGGCCGGTCATGAACTACTACGGGCACGTCAAGACTTTCGAGCACGTCCCAGGCGTCGCTCTGACGGGGAAGGCGCCGGCTGGAACGAGGGTGTTCATCACCGCTGCGATCGTCACCAACTTCAACCGCACCTTCAACTACGTCCAGTCGACGGTATCCGATGGGGATTACACGCTCGTCGTTCCCTACTCGACCGAGGGACCGGTGCCCGAGGGGACGAACTTCGACGTCGGACCGTCTGGACCTTATCGGCTGATCGTGGGGGAGACCGTCTACGAGATCCGCATCCCAGAGGAGATGGTGCTCCAGGGCTCAGCAATCGAGGTCTCCTGAGGGGTTTAGGCCATGATGCTCGAGGAGATGACCTGGGTCGAGATCGTGGAAGGGCTCTCTCGCACGAGGACGGTAATACTCCCGATGGGGGCGACCGAGGAGCACGGCCCCCATCTGCCCACCTTCACAGACACCATCCAGGCGGAGGAGGTGGCAAAGGAGGTGGCAAGGCGTAGAGAGGTGTTCGTCGCCCCATCGATGCCCTATGGGGTCTGCATGAGCACGAAGGCCTTTCCCGGGACGATCTCCATCGGAGAGGCCTCCTTGAGGCTGATTAGCAAGGACATACTGGTATCCCTCCACTGGACGGGATTCCGAAACGTTCTGATCCTCACAGGGCATGCCGGAAGCCAGCATATGGCCTCTCTTAGGGAGGCTGCATCAAAGGCGCTCGATCTGGTCGACCTTAGAATCTCCCTTGTCTCGGACTTCGAGCTTGTGCGCAGCATCGCGGAGACTCCAGGAGACGGCCATGCCGGCGAGATCGAGACCTCCCGTATGCTGCTCCATCGAGAGGAGCTAGTAAAGGGGCTCCCAGAAGGCCAGTTCCCGGAGAGGCCAAAGCACCTCATCCTCAAGGATATGCGCCCCCTGATGGGCTCAGGCATCATTGGCGACCCCACCAAGGCCACCAGGGAGAAGGGCGAGGCATTCTTCCAGGCGGCGGTGGAAGGCGTCATAGAGGCGATAGAGGAGCTGGAGAGCTATCCAGCTCCTTGAAGCCGAGACGTTCATGATGCAGCCGGGCTCATGCACGAAGGATAAAAAGTGATATCTTGCGATGCTTTTCTCCCATGCGAAACGCCGTCTTCTGAAGTCGCGCCTTTTGCAGCAGTCCTGATGACGGAACCGCCCGACGGGCAACTTATATAGATGTATCCGTATAGGATGGCGCTGCCCATGAGATGATATCATGTTGTCCGAAAGCGAGGCCAAGGTTCTAAGAGCGATTTCCATTGGTCATCTCGACCCCAAGGAGATCGCCGATCTGACGGGAATGAAGATCGAGGCGGTGAGGTCGGCCGCAGACTCATTGAGCGAGAATGGCTTTGTCCAGGTGGAGAAGACCGTCGAGGAGGCCTTCTCGCTGACGCCAGAAGGTGTGCTCTACGCAAGGGAGGGCCTGCCGGAGCGAAGGATCCTGGGGGTGATAGGAAAAGGCATGCCGATTAGCGATCTCAAGGATCCCTCGCTAAAGATCGGCCTTGGCTGGCTGAAGAGGAAGGGCTGGGCCTCCATCGAGAGGGGGATGATCGTTCCCGCGAGAGATGCCAAGAGGGGCGAGGACGAGGAAGCCCTCTCGATGCTGCTCGAAGGATCGGTCGAGGCCTCCATTCTACCTAAGGAAGGGCTCCTTCTCCTCAAGGGACGCGGGCTCGTCACCTCTGCAACGTCCAAGTCATGGCTCTATCGAGCAACAGATGCCGGAAGGAAGGAAGGAAGCAGCGCCGACATTACTGCCGAGACCCTTGCCCATATAACGCCCGAGCTGATCAAAGCAGGGCAATGGGTGGGCAACCTCGTTAGCTATGGGGAGAAGACTTACCAGGTCCGCCCGTACGACGTGACACTCAAGGCTGAGCCGATATTCCCCGGAAAGAGGCATCCTTACCAGAGGATGCTCGACCGTATGCGCGAGATCATGCTGGAGATGGGCTTTGCGGAGATCAAGGGGGAGATCGTCCAGTCGAGCTTCTGGAACTTCGATGCACTCTTCCAGCCCCAGGACCATCCGGCACGGGAGATGCAGGATACCTTCTACCTGGAGGGAAGGGCAAAGATCCCTGACTATTCCAGCGTCAAGAGCATGCATGAGAGCGGCGGAGAGATCGGATCGACCGGATGGGGCGGAAGCTGGAGCCCGGATGTCGCAAGGCGGGAGGTCCTTAGAACCCACACCACCGCTGTCACGATAAAGTACCTGGCAGAGCATACGGATCCACCTGTCAAGGCCTTTTCGATAGACCGAGCCTACCGCAGAGAGGCGATCGATGCCACCCACCTGCCCGAGTTCGAGCAGCTGGAAGGGGTGATCATGGACAAGGGCGCAACATTCGCAAACCTCCTCGGCGTGCTCAAGGAGTTCTACTCCAAGATGGGCTTTTCGGAGGTCAGGTTCAGGCCGGGGTACTTCCCCTATACCGAGCCGAGCGTCGAGCCGGAGGTGTATATAGACGGCCTTGGATGGGTAGAGCTTGGGGGAGCCGGGGTCTTCCGCCGGGAGGTGACGGCCCCCTTCGGCATAGAGCATCCTG